>Ga0209117_1000032_pt1 | contig 127968 bp, 110 predicted proteins | sample BlaSpr_A8_OM2_M2_FD_187978 | JGI IMG/M metagenome (GOLD analysis project Ga0209117, IMG submission 187978) | Forest soil microbial communities from Thunder Bay, Ontario, Canada - Black Spruce, Ontario site 2_A8_OM2_M2 (SPAdes) (version 2) | ecosystem: Environmental > Terrestrial > Soil >... | reverse complement strand
CGGTAAAAAAGATTTGCGACAAGTGCAAGGTGATTCACCGGCGCGGCGTGGTGCGCGTGATTTGCACCAACCCGAAGCACAAGCAGCGCCAGGGGTAGATCGGATTTTGAGACGGAATGTTTAGGAGACATGTTTCATGGCACGCATAGCAGGCATTGATCTTCCGGTTCAGAAACGGTTGTGGATTGGCTTGACCGCGATCTACGGCATTGGGCGGGAGCGCGCGAAAAAGCTGGCCGCGAAAGCCGGCGTGGATCACACGAAAAAGATCCGCGACCTGACCGAAGAGGAAATCAACCACATTCGCCAGGCCATCGAGCAGGAAGGCCGCGTGGAGGGCGATCTCCGCAAAGAGATCCAGATGAACATCCGCCGGCTGATTGAAATTCAGGCATATCGCGGCATTCGCCACCGCCGGAATCTTCCGGTGCGCGGTCAACGCACGCACACCAACGCGCGCACCCGTAAGGGTCCGCGGCGCGGCGCCGTGGCAGCTAAGAAGAAGACTGTCGGCAAGAAGGGCTAGTTTTTCAGGACGGCCGTTTTTGGAGTGCGGCAGCTTGCTGCCGCTTTTACGGTCGCGCAAGTTAAGCGAATCGAACGAATGGAGTGAAACGTGGCAAAAGAACCAAAGGCCGCAGGAACAACGCCGGATACCGGAGCGCCGGCAAAACCGGCAGCGGCAACGAAGCGCAAGAAAGAGTTCAAGAAGAAGCGCGAGCGTCGCGTGGTGCCGCACGGATATGTACATATCGCGGCGTCGTTCAACAACACGCAGATCACCATCACGGACACGGATGGTCGCGTGATGTGCTGGTCTTCCGCTGGCGCGATCGGCTTCAAAGGCTCGCGCAAAGGCACGCCGTATGCCGCGCAGCAAGCTTCGCTGGCTGCCGCGGGCGTCGCGCGCGACCAGTATGGGATGAAGAGCGTGGAAGTGCGTGTGAAGGGTCCGGGCTCGGGGCGCGAGTCCGCTGTGCGCGCGCTGGCTGCCGCCGGATTGCACATCGTGGTGATTCGCGACGTCACGCCCATCCCGCACAATGGCTGCCGTCCGCCAAAGCGGAGGCGCGTCTGATTAGCGCACGGCCAGAAATGGCTGGGTCACAAGAGATTTTTAAGGGTTTGAGGAAGGGAGAATAAGAAGTTGGCAAGACATCGAGAAGCGGTTTGCCGCCTGTGCCGCCGGGAAGGGCAAAAGCTATTTTTGAAAGGTCTGCGGTGTTTCACGGAGAAGTGTGCGATTGAGAAGCGCAACTTCATTCCCGGACAACACGGACAATCGCGGCGGCCGAAGGTGGCCGGCTACGGCCTGCAGTTGCGCGAAAAGCAGAAGGTGAAGCGCACTTATGGGTTGCTGGAGAGGCAATTCCGCAGCTACTTCCAGAAAGCGCTGCGTATCAAGGGTCCAACGGGTGAAAACCTGATCATCACGCTGGAGCGGCGTCTGGACAATGTGATCCGCCGCGCGGGCTTCTCCGGTTCGCACGCGCAAGCTCGGCAATTTATTTTGCATGGGCACGTGCGCGTGAACGGCAAGAAAGTGAACATCCCGTCGTACTTGGTAAAAGCCGGGGACGAAGTGTCCATGAAGGACAATATGCGCCAGAACGTCATGGTGATGGAAGCGCGCAACGTGGCGCAAAGCCAGAACACCGTGCCGTGGCTGGAGATCAACCGCGATGAGCTGAAGGCCAAAGTGGTGGCCATGCCGAAACGCGAAGACGTGCAGACCCCGGCGTTCAACGAACAGTTGATCGTCGAATTGTACTCGAAGTAGTTCGTCGAGCCGGCTTAACAGCTGGCGGCAGAAAAGTTTTGGGTGGCCGATAACCTCGGCTGCCAGAAGGAAGGAACACGATGTGGAAGGGTTTTCAAAAGCCAAAGCGCCTCGCATCTGAACTGGAGTCTTTGACCGAAAAGTACGGGCGATTTTCCGCGCAGCCGTTTGAGCGCGGCTGGGGCACAACGGTGGGGAACGCGCTGCGGCGCGCCCTGCTCAGCTCGATTGAAGGCGCGGCGATCACCGCGGTGAAAATCGAAGGCGTGCTGCACGAATTTTCTTCGATTCCCGGCGTGGTCGAAGATGCCACGGATATTATCCTCAACCTCAAGCAGGTACCGATTAAGCTCAACACGGATCTGCCGAAGACCATTTATGTGAACGTGGAGAATCCCGGCCCGGTGACGTCGGCGCAAATCGAAGAAGACGCGGACTTCGCGGTGCTGGACAAGAGCGTGTACATCGCCACGGTCAGCGAAGGCGGCAAGCTGCAAATCGAGATGCGCGCGAAGAACGGGCGCGGCTACGTGGCCGCGGACCGCAACTACGACGAGGACCTGCCGATCGGGTACATTCCGGTGGACTCCGTGCACTCTCCGGTGCGCAAGGTCAATTACTCCGTGGAAGCGGCGCGCCTCGGGCAGATGACCGACTACGAGAAGCTGATGATCGAAGTGTGGACCAACGGCGCCATCACGCCGCAGGACTCGATTGGGTTGGCGGCGAAGCTGGTGAAGGACCACATGAGCATCTTCATCAACTTCGAGGAGCCTTCGGAGATCACCGAGCTTCCCCAGGAAATCGCTAACGATCCGCGGCTGGAGCACCTGGACCGTTCAGTCGAGGAACTGGAGCTTTCCGTTCGCTCGTACAACTGCTTGAAGAACGCGAATATTCAAACCATTCGCGAGCTGGTACAGAAGAGCGAAAACGAAATGCTGAAGACGAAGAACTTCGGTCGCAAGTCGCTTAACGAGATCAAAGATATACTGACCAAGATGGGCCTCAGCTTGGGAATGAAGTTCGATGAGCACGGCCGGATTATCTGGCCGCCGCTGCCGAGCCAGACAGCGCCGCCGGCGGCTTCGGAAGACACGGTTGGATTGTAGTCAGGCGGTGGCGGCTGAAGCTGCAGAAACTTCAGGCCTGAAGGCCTGAACTACAGCGGTATCGAGGGGACGATGCGACATTTGAATTCGGGATCGAAGCTGGGGCGCAATCCGTGGCATCGCCGCGCGACGCTGCGGAACCTGGTTACCAATCTTTTCGAGCACGGGCGGATCACCACTACGCTCACGCGCGCTAAGGCGGCGCGGCCGGTGGCGGAGAAGATGATCACGCTTGGGAAACGCGACACGCTGCAATCGCGGCGGCAAGCGGCTTCCTACATCATGACGCCGGGCGTTACGCAAAAGCTCTTCAGCGAGATCGCGCCGAAGTTCGCGGACCGGGCGGGAGGCTACACGCGCATTATTCTTGCCGGGGTTCGCGTCGGCGATGGGGCGAAGGTGGCCATACTGGAGTTGGTCGGCTACGAGCTCAAGCGCAAGGAAAAGAAAGAGAAGACCAAGAAAGAGGAGACGGCCGAGTCCAGCAGCCAGAAGTAAAGTTCGGCTGTCAGCTACCCGCACAGCAGCCGGCCAGCACCGTAAACACATTCAGACGCCCGTTCCGGTTCGCCGGGGCGGGCGTTGTTTTTTGTTCTCACGGTTGGCTACCCGAGTTTAGCGGCAGACGGCATTGAGCTGGTCGTACGGCTTTTCTGCGTGCGGGGGCAGCTTGAGATGCCTGGCTTCGAGCATTTGGTCAAGCAGGGTGCCACCGTCCTTCATTGCTAGGTCGGGATCGCTTTTGTAGGCGGGATCTTTTTCGGCTTCGGGGAGGGTGATGAACTTGAAGCCCTGGTGTTTCAAGAAAACGAGAAGCTGAGGGAGCATTACCGTCTCGAAGGCGCCAATGTGCAGGAGGAGGACGTGCTTGATATCGCGGCCATAGAGGAGCTTGGCCGCCGACTGGCCGAGAGCGATGTACTCGGCTGCGGTAGCCATGTAGCTGGACTTGAGCCATTCGATCGAGGCGGCGTCGTTCTTTTCGACACATCGGGCGTAGGGGCCGTTCCAGAGGTAGTCTTCGAAGTCGAGTGTGACCTGGGCGATGTGGTATTTGTGGTCTTTCAGGTATTCGCGAACGGCGCGGCGTTTTTCGAGGGTGTCGCCTTCCCAGAGGTATGGATAACGGAACCAGTGCCAGTTCTGGTGGCCCATCAGAGATTTCAAAAGAGGCTCGTCCGAGGCGACGTTCCGATCGAATTCATCGGCCGTGCTGGCGTTCAGGCTCAGGTGGGCATAGGTGTGATTGGCGAGCGGGAAGCCGGCGCTGCGCCAGAGCTTGAGAACCTCGATGTCTTCGGGATGCTGCTCAAGCTTGCGGGCGTTGACGAACCCGTAGACTTTCGGGGCGTGGGCAGCTTTGAGTTCCTTAAGGATGTGATTGGCGACGTCGACGCGGGTCATGCCGGGAGGCAAGGAGCCGTGAGAGGGCAGATCGTCGACGGTAAGCGCGATCTGTTGCGGGAACGCGGCGGAGGCAAAGACCAGCAAACAGACGGAAGCGACGCAGAAGAGACAGGAAACTTTCATCGATGTCCTTCCCCGGACGCGGAAACTTCAGATTGTTGCGCGGCGCGGAGAAACTATAAGTGCCTCATCGCCGATTTGCGAGCGCAAAACGCTCGACCTCAGTGGCTAAAGCCTCATCGCTTGGGGAATGGTTGCGGCGCGCCCGAAAGCGTGCCCTGACGATTGCGGGAGCGGAACCAGAGCCAAAGGATGGCGAAGGCGAAGAAGGCGCCGGCGGAATCGATAAGGGAATCGTAGGGGGAGGCTTGGCGGCTGGCGACGAAGGCTTGATGGATTTCGTCGAGCGCGGAGTAACCAAAGGCGATGACGAGCGCGGTGAGTCCCCAGGACCAGCGCCAGCCAAAGCGGACGCCGCGAACAGCACGATAGAGGAGCAGGCAAAAGATGAAGTATTCGGTGAAGTGAGCGGTTTTGCGAATGTAGTGGTGGATGACAAGAAACTGGTGTGCGGTCAGGTCGGGTTTGAACCAGCGGAGGATGGGCTCGAAGAACGAGGCGGTGTGCTGTGCGGAGAAGGTGTCCGTGGACATGGTGAAGATGAAAGCGGCCCAAAGCAGAGCGGGCCACCAGGCGCGCAGCCATGCGGGGATCAACAGTTGCGCGAGGCGTGGTTGCACCTCAGGGAGGTGCGGGGCGGGGCGAGGATTGCGCCAAGGTTGGTCAGGCACGCGGACTTGTTCCGTGAGGAGAGGTCTGGGGAATATTGTTGATCGTACTCTTCAAGTTGCGCCCTTTGCTTCAGTCATCTTCAAAGTTTACACTGTGAAAGCGGCAGCCCTTCGAAGCTCAGGATAATAAGACCGCCGCACTCCAAATTCTTATTCCATGCGGTAGTTGGGGGCCTCGCGCGTGATGATTACGTCGTGAACGTGGCTTTCGCGCAGTCCAGCGGAAGTGACGCGCACGAATTTGCTGCGCGCAGTCAGGTCTTTCAGATTTTCCGCGCCGACATAGCCCATGCCGCTGCGCAGGCCGCCGACGAGTTGATCGGTGAGAGCGGCGAGCGAGCCTTTATAGGGGACGCGGCCTTCGACTCCCTCTGGCACCGACTTGCCTCGCTGGACATCTTCTTCTGCCTGCGCGTAGCGGTCGGCGGAGCCTTCTTCCATGGCGGAAGTCGAGCCCATGCCACGGTAGGACTTGAAGGTGCGGCCTTGATAGAGAATCGTTTCGCCGGGAGCTTCTTCGGTGCCGGCGAAAAGGCTGCCGATCATCACGCAGGAAGCGCCGGCGGCGATGGCTTTGGTGATGTCGCCGGAAAATTTGATGCCGCCATCGGCGATGATGGGAATGCCGGTGCCTTCCGCGGCGCGCGCGGCTTCCATGATGGCGGTGATTTGCGGCACTCCGGCGCCGGTTACAACGCGTGTCGTGCAGATGGAGCCGGGACCCATGCCGACTTTCAAGCCGTCGATGCCGAGGGAGATTAAATCCTTTGCGCCTTCGTAGGTGGCGACGTTACCGGCGATGAGCTGCACATCGGGCAAGCGATGGCGAACGGCTTTGATGGCATCCATCACACGCGCGGAGTGGCCGTGGGCGGTATCAATGGCGATGACATCCGCTTTGTACTTGGCCATTTCGACGGCGCGCTCGAGGAAATCGCCAGTCGCGCCGATGGCAGCGCCAACGCGCAGGCGGCCTTGCTCGTCTTTTGCAGCGCGCGGATATTCGAGTTTTTTCTGGATGTCCTTTACGGTGATGAGGCCTTTCAGGTTGAAGTCCTGATCGACGACCAGAAGTTTTTCGATGCGATGCTTTTGGAGGAGGCGCTCGGCTTCGTCGAGCGTGGTGCCGACGGGAACGGTGACGAGATGATCTTTCGTCATCACGGAGCTGACAAGCTGATTGTGATTTTTCTCGAAGCGCAAGTCACGGTTGGTGAGGATTCCGGTGAGGCGGGTGCCGCGCGTGACGGGCAGGCCGGAGATCTTGTACTTGTTCATGATCTCGAGGGCTTGGCGGAGCGTGATGTCAGGGGAAATGGTGACAGGGTCGACGATCATGCCGCTTTCCGAGCGCTTCACGCGGTCGACTTCCTCGCCTTGGCGGTCGATGGGCATGTTCTTGTGCACGATGCCGATGCCGCCCTGGCGGGCGATGGCGATGGCCAGGCGGGATTCGGTAACCGTGTCCATGGCGGCGGAGGCGAGCGGGATGTTCAGGGCGAGTTTGCGCGTGAAGCAGGTGCGCGTGTCTGTGTCGGCGGGGAGAACCGCCGACTTTCCGGGGAGAAGCAGCACGTCGTCGAAGGTAAGCCCTTCGGGAATCGAACCGTTAATCATCACTTCCTCGCGTGGGGGATGATGCATAAAACAGCGCAGCCCAGCAGGTGCCCGCTGGGCTGTTAGAAGAATCCATCGAATCGAAAAAATGCGTCACTGTGAACTATCCATTGTACGGGCAGCCGCAGTTCCGGTCAAGTTGACGGCCAGAATCTTCGGGCGAGGCAAGAATATTTGGGCATAGCCATAAGTAATGACGGCCCCTCGCCTAGCCAGCCTTGTGTGAAGCTCTAACGTGAAATAAAGTCCTCCTTATGGATGTATTGCCGGGATTTGAGCCGCATGCGTGGCTCCGGAATGGTCACGCGATGACCATTGCGGCCGCGTATTGGCCGCGCCGATTAACGCTGCCGAAGGGAGAGGCGCGGCTGTTTCGCGTTGCCGAAGATTCGCAGCTGCTTGCGGCATGTCACTGGCAGGAGGGGAAGCGGAGGGATGTGCCAGTGATTGCGATTGTGCACGGGCTTGAGGGCTCTTGCGCTTCGAATTATGTGCTGGGCATTGCGGAAAAGGCGTATCAGCGCGGATTCCATGTACTGCGATTGAATCAGAGAAACTGCGGCGATTCGGAAAAGCTTACTCCCACGCTTTACAACTCGGGGATGAGCGAAGACTATCGCGCGGTGTTGGAGGAATTGGCGAAGGGCGATGGATTTACGCAGATTTTCTTTGCGGGATATTCGATGGGTGGAAATCTGGTGACGAAAATGGCGGGGGAGTACGGCAATGCCGCTCCGCGGGCGCTGCGCGCGGTTTGTGCGATTTGCCCGGCGCTTGATTTGGCGGCTTGCGCAGATGCGCTGGAAAAGCGCGAGAACTATTTTTACCAGCGGCGTTTTGTTAAGGGATTGATGGCGCGTTATGCGCGGAAAGCGGCGCTGTTCCCGGAAATTTATTCGCGGAATGGGTTTGGAAAAATTCGGTCAGTGAGGGGGTTTGACGATGCGATTACGGCGCCGTGTTTTGGGTATCGCGACGCGCAAGAGTATTACGAAGCGGCATCAGCGCGCAAAGTGGTTGCGCAGGTGCGCGTGCCAATGCTGATGATTACCGCGCAGGATGATCCCTTCGTGCCGTTCGAGTCATTTTTGGCGGCGCTAGTTAGCGAGAATCCGGTGATTCGGTTTGTGGCGCCGGAGCGCGGCGGGCATTGCGGGTTTATCTCGAGGCACGTCGGAGTGGAACGATTTTGGGCTGAGGCGCGCGTGGTGGATTTTTGCGATGGGCTACGGGGGTAGGCGCATCCTTGCAGACGCTAATGGCAAGTACTTTCGGTCGAGGTCCTTTAGCTATCCTCATCGCATAGCTTCAGGACGACCATCGCGTGTAGATCGCTCGTCAGTAGTTTCGAGTATTGATTGGCCGGGCTGAAGCCCAGCCTCCACAGCGTCAGGCGAACGGTTTTTCTAGCAAAGAGGCGAAGCCGGGCGTCAGAAGGTGCGCAGGGCCGTTGGCGGCGATGACCATGTCGTCTTCGCAGCGGAGTCCGAACTCGCCGGGGACGTAGATGCCGGGCTCGTTCGAAAACGTCATGCCGGGCTCCAGGATGGTTCTGCTTCCGCGCACGAGGTAAGGATGCTCGTGGCCGTCAAGTCCGATTCCGTGGCCGAGCCGGTGCGTAAAAAATTTGTAGTCGGGACCGAAGCCGCCATTGACGATGACCGTGCGTGCCGCATCGTCGACCGTGCCAGAGAGGTGGCCGGCGCGCGCCGCCTCGAGCGCGGCGTCCTGTGATTTGCGAACAAGTTCGAAGGCGCGCGAGATTTTTTCTGTGGGCTTGCCATAAACACTGGTGCGCGTCACGTCAGAGGCATAGCCTTCCACTCCGCACCCTCCATCGATCAAGACGACATCGCCTTCCTTTAGCTTTTGCGGTTGCAGCGTTCCGTGCGGTAGCGCGGCAGAAGCGCCGAGAAGCACGAGCGCTCCGCCATGCAAATTCATCTTTGCGAATCCGGCTTCGATGAGGTGTGCAATATCATCCTGCGACATGCCCTCTTTGAGGGATGCGAACGCGGCGCGGAAGACATCGAAGGTGGCTTCGCAAGCGAGACGCATCAGTTCAAGCTCATGCGCGGATTTGTGAGCACGGCAGGCGATGGTGACGGAATCGGCGGAGGCGTATTCGAACCCTGGCGCGGCTTGGCGCAGATGATCGAAAAAGGTGAAGCCGGCGGTCTCCTCGATGCCGATGCGTCCGGTGCGAATATTCTGGTCTGCCAGCGCTTTGGCGGCGATTTCCGTCGGGCTTTGGTCTTCCTGCCAAATGCGGACTTCGATTGGCAGATGGAGTTTTTCGCGAAGCCGTCCTTCTTCAAAGGCCGGGACCACAAGAACGGGACGGCCCACGCGAGGGACGACAAGACCCACGAGGCGCTCGCTAAGCCCCCAGCGAATCCCTGTGAAGTAGTAAAGCGAAGTGCCGGGCGCGAAGAAGAGCGCGTCGTATTTTGCGGCTTGTGATGGTGAGCCGCTGGACGCGGGGGGCGCTTCGGCCATGAGGCGTTGCGCGTGCTCGATTCGCTGGCGAAATTCGTCGGGAGTGATGGAGTGGATGCGGTCGGTGAGCGGCTTGAGCGCGGAGAAAGCGGAAGGCAGGGATGGGCTGTCCTCAGAGTAGCCGCCGGGGATTTTAGGAGCGAGAGCTGTTGCTGATAGAAGGCTCGCGGCTTGAAAGAACTGGCGGCGGGACGGCGTAGCCATTGAGAATTCGGCCGGGATTCGCATGCCGGGAAGAGGTTTACGCTAGGGTCCGAAGTGTGTCAAGAATTCTCTGCAAGAAGCACCTGGCGCCCGCCTGCGTCATCAGCAGTGAGATTGGGTTCAGATTCGAATAAGGCAAGCTTTCGATTTCCGGTTCACTGAAGGCTTTGCACACTCGCGCTGATAGAACCGACCTACCAGAGTGGCGCACCTAGTGCGCACGCTCGGCGGGTGGGTGCTGGTTGCGATTGCGGATCGTCTTTGCGGCTTACAGACTGGGCGTGCCTCGCGCATCTTTTCGTGGCTGGAACAGACTGAGGGGGAAGGCTTTGCACTTAAGGGTAACCGGGCTTTGATATTCGCTTTATGGTAGCTGGTGCACTCGAAATATAGAATATGGAATAAACGAAGTCTCAATCATCCGCCTATGGTACTGGTACCTCTACGGAAATAAATGGGTTATCTAAAGCTAATTTCATTTCAATATAAAGTAAAGAATGGAGACTGCATTGCAGTTAGGTGGAGCGCATGGTAGTGGGTGGTTGTCCGTCAATTTATCCAATTTGAGAGTAGATGGGGGCGTAAAGATATGAAACGTTTCGTGTCGGCAGGCATTGTTCTGCCTCGAGTTCTTTCGTTGATCGCAATTTTGATGTTCGGTTTAGCCATCTCAGGCCAAGTCAGCGCTCAGGTCATCAGCGGCGACTTGGTGGGGACGATTCTGGACAAGACAGGCGCGGTGGTCCCCAACGCGACGGTCCAAGCGGTTAATGCAGAGACTGGGACCAAGTATGAAACGAAGTCCGGTGAAGCCGGGGAATATCGCTTCACCAACCTCCCCGTCGGCACCTACAACCTCTCTGCTTCTTCGACCAACTTTGCCACCACGAAGATTAACGGGTTCAAGGTCGAGTTGAACAAAACTGCGACCTTGCAGATCACGCTCGAGATCAGGGGTGAACTTACCACCGTTGAAGTTTCCGGGGCCGCAGTCGCGCTCGATACCACCACGTCGACGGTTTCAAATACTTTTGATGAAACCCTGGCTCAGAACCTGCCAAGTGCCACTACGGGAAATGGCGTGCTGAATCTTTCCCTGTTGAGCTCAGGCGTCGCCAGTAGTGGCGGCGTGGGCGCAGGCACAGGGCCATCGATTGGCGGACAGCGTCCGCGAAACAATAATTTCACCATCGAAGGCGTGGATAACAACAGCAAGTCCGTGACAGGCCCTCTTGTCTATATCCCGAACGATGCGGTCGCCGAGTTTTCTCTTCTACAAAACCAGTATTCGCCCGAATTCGGGCATTCTTCCGGCGGGCAGTTCAACACGATCATCAAGAGCGGCACCAACTCCTTCCATGGCGGCGCCTATGCCTACTCGCGCAACCGGAATTTCAACGCCGTGGACGTTTCGCTGAAGAACCAGGGGATTGTGTCCAATCCACGCTACGACAACAACCGCATGGGCGGAGACGTAGGCGGCCCGGTCATCAAGAACAAGTTGTTTTTCTTTGGAACCGTCGAATACAACCCGGTCGGTCAGGCGAGCGTCTCTGCGTCGGCGCTGTGTTCTCCGACCTCGGGGGGCTACTCGACGATATCGGGCATTTCCGGAGTCAATGCTACCAATCTGCAAATCCTCCAGAAATACTCGGCGGCTGCGGCAAGCGCCACGGGTTGCCCGAGCGTCTCGGGCACAAATCCAGCTGGCAATCCCAGTGCGAACCAGATTTTCATTCAAAATCCCACTGGCACCATCGTAGACTCCTCAGGGAAACATTGGACTGGAGTCGACGTCGGGGTGAACCCAGTCCAAGCGCCAAACTTCACGAACAACTGGGCAGTGCTCGGCAGCCTTGACTACAATGTTTCTTCGCGTGATCAGCTCCGCGGCAGGTACATTTATAATCGTGCGGTAGGTCTGGATTTCTCGCCGAGCCTGCCGGCCTTTTTCCTGCCTGCACCAACCAAAAATCACCTCGTAACGGTCAATGAGTACCACACGTTCCGTACGGATCTGACGAATGAGTTCCGCGTCGGGTACAACCGGTACACCAATGTGACCGATACCGGAAACTTCCAGTTTCCGGGTCTGGACAGCTTCCCGAACCTGATCTTCTTTGACCTCAACCTGCAGGTGGGCCCGGATCCCAACGGACCCCAGTTCACCATTCAGAATCTTTACCAGGCAGCGGACACCTTGACCTGGACGAAAGGCCGCCACACCTTGAAGTTCGGGGTTGAGGGACGCAAGTACATTTCGCCTCAGTCCTTCACGCAGCGTTCCCGCGGTGACTACGACTACGTTACTCTGGACCTCTACCTTCGCGACCAGATCCCGGATTTTCTTGCGGAACGCAGTTTGGGCAATCCGGTTTATTACGGTGATCAGTCCGCGCTGTATTGGTTCGTCAGCGACAACTGGCGTATCAAGCCGAATTTCACGATTAATCTTGGCTTACGTTACGAGTACACCACGATTCCTACCGGCGAGCGCCTTCAGGCTCTCAACCAGGCTGCCAGCGTTCCCGGGCTGATCGACTTTAGCGAACCTAGAGCTCCCAAGAACAACTGGGGTCCGCGCATCGGCTTTGCCTATTCGCCCGGATCGACGCAGAACACGTCCATTCGAGCGGGAGCTGGTATCTCCTACGACGTTCGGTATGACAACATCGGAATCCTGTCTCTGCCGCCGCAGTTGAGTGGAACAATTGATTGCGTGCCCCCGCCGGGAGTTAGCGATCCATCATGTTCTGCAAACGGCAGTTTCCTTGCGAAGGGGGGTATTCCACCAAGCGCCGGCGGGGTTGCTACGTTCCCGACCATCGCCGCACAAAGAGCCAGAACGGCCAACCACATCTTCGTGGATGAACTCTCCCCGAAGTCGATCCAGTGGACACTAGGTGTGCAGCATACGTTTTGGAGGGACTTCACCGCGGAGGTGCGTTACCTAGGCACGCGCGGTATCCACCTGAATACGCAGCTACGCATCAACCGGCAGCCGAAGACTTCCTCAACACAGTTCTTGCCGACGTACACCACAGCCCCCAACCAGGCCGCGCTCGATGCGCTCCCGACGACACTGGCGCAGATTAATGCGAAATCCAGTCTCGTACCTGCTTATTCAGCAGCGGGATTCACTACCTCACTCGTGCAGTTTACGCCGAACGGAAACTCGATCTATCACGGATTAGCGACACAGCTAACTAAGAGGATGAGTAACGGCCTGCAGTTTGTAGGCTCGTACACCTGGAGTCATACGATCGACGACAGCACCGCGGATTTCTTCACTACCGTTCTGACTCCACGCCGGACGCAGGATTTCCAAAACTTGGGTGCGGATCGCTCCAATTCAGCTTTGGACCGGCGCCACCGCTTCACACTGGCCATGCTGTATGACGTTCCCTTCTTCAAGACTGGCAACTGGTTGATGAAGAATGTGGTGGGAAACTGGGTCATAGCTCCCGTCTACACCTATCAGACCGGAGAATGGGCAACGGTTGAAAGCAACCAGGATGTGAACCGCAATGGCGATGCTGCTGGTGATCGCGTGATCTTTAATCCGAGCGGGTCAGGTGTGACGGGAACAGACGTGACGCCGCTCCACAACACCGCGGGCGCGACCGTAGCTTACCTTGCGATCGATCCCAACGCTCGCTACATCCGCGGCGGGCTTGGATCGCTTCCCAACGTTGGCCGGAACACGCTCCTGACCCGGCCGATCAACGATGTCGACATGACCGTCGCCAAGAGGTTCTCGATTACCGAACGGTACAGGGTCGAGTTCCAGGCCAATGCTTTCAACCTGTTCAACCACCCTCAGTTTGTTCCCGGATATTTGAACGACATCGGTTCGATCGGGTATACGGGGTCGGGAGTATCCAATTACTTGACTCCTGGCAACAAAGCGTTCAACCGTCCCGAAGTGACGTTTGGCGGCAATGCGCGAACCTTGCAACTCGGGCTGAAGGTTTCCTTCTAAGAAATTGCTCTTCCCGCTCGCTACGGCCAGCGGCTGAATTGCGAAAGGCGTCCCACCGTAGGGACGCCTTTCGCTTTTCTCGCCCTGTGAGGAGCCAATCGCGAGTCACCACGGGTCTGTGGAATCATGATTACGCCTCCGCGGCAGCCGAGTGGGTGCGCGAAGGGGCTGCACATTGCCGTTAGCCAGCACCAACAAGCGGGTGTCACATGGTCCGGACTCGGTTCGAGTCTCAGGCATGCCGAACAGAGTCGCAACGAAAACAATTCGAGGATGGGCGAAGCTGGCCGCCGCATTAGATTAGGCAATTTAGCTAAATTTATGATAATTTCCACGGCAAGCGTGGTGGTGCGAGGGGTCTGCGATGACATTTGCCGAGTTTTGGCCGGTCTACGTGCGGGCGCATGGCCGGCCGGCTACGAGGGTGGTGCACCTGGTGGGCACGCTCGGCGGGTGGATGCTGGTCGGTGCGGCGATTGCGGAACGGCGGTGGTGGTGGATTGCGGCGGCCGTCTTGGCTGCGTACGGGCTGGCGTGGCTCGCGCATTTTTTCGTGGAACGCAACATGCCCGCGACCTTCGAGCATCCACTGTTCTCCTGGTGGGCGGATCAGCGCATGGTGTTTCTGATGATCACCGGCCAAATGGGAAGAGAGGTAAAGCGGTACGTTGACTCGCCGCCCGGGACTCATTGAACTGTCGAAATTTTGTCGCGATGATGCGGACGACGTGACGGCGCAGGCCTGTAAGCGCTCTGAAGGCTAACCTCAGCCACTAGAGCCCAAATTCAATCCTGAGCGTATTAACACAGCCGGACGCCGTGCCCTGACGAAAGACACTTGCCATCGGCGGCGAAAAAGCGTGGCTATTCCATTCGGGCGGCGAGAATCTGTTTGTCGCGAATTTCAACTTCAATGCCCAGTGGCGGCCGCAGATCGGAGCCTTGGACGATGGCCCCGCGCACCCACACGCTTCCCGGAATATTCATCATCTTGAGGGGGTCGTACACCGTCCGGCTGCACGGATTGCCGACCATCGGGTGCGCCGCGGCGCGAAATCCATACTCGGTTCTGAGCTTCTTGATGTCGGTGACGTACTCGAGCCGGCAATTTCCGAACGGCGCATTGAGCGAGAACGCCCAATAGCTGGCGGGCTGGCTGGCGGAACCGGTGGGCAAGCGAACCAAGACGGCGGGGACGTTGTCTCCGCTGAGGCGATTCTTGTACAAAAAGTCCTTAAAGGCCCAAGGTGTGGCCATCTCTTGCAGGCTGGCAATGCCTGGTTGCGATTCAGTGGCGTGAGGTAAAGCCGCACTGGCATCGGCCGGTGCGGGAACTTCGATCTGCGGAGTCGGTGCGACAGGCGGAGCCTCGGCTGCTTTCGGGCGCATTACCCAGCGCACGCAAACCAGGGAGAATACAAGGACAGCGAGAAAGCCGATGAGGCGCACCGGTTTGAAACCCGGCTGCTTTCGGGCGGCCTGTGCGGAAACACCGGGAATCTGGGGCATGTCCGTTTTGAAGCGTTCGGATCGGGGCTGGTCCCGCATTCTTCAATTCCCGTTTTGGCTAAGGCCGCACAGCCCCTCGAGGCCGGCGGGAAGCGCGGCGAAACTCCCACGCTTCTTGGGACGCTATTGTAGAGCCAGCGAAGAGAAGGGGCAACCTCCGACAGTCATGCGGGTTCAAAAAGTGGATTTCATAAACGCGAAACGCCGAACTCTTATTCTGCGCGAAAATGTTATTGAGATGGGTACAATAGGCGATACGAGGCTTGTCTCTTCCGCAGGGTCGCCATACTGTAGTAAGAACACCCAAGAGTACCCGGGAAGCGGCTGCGCGTTTACGTAATCTATGGCTACTGATACACGAGCTTCGGCACGGGCGTTCGTACGCAGCCTGAACATTCTGCTGAAATTCGCTCGCTTGTATGAGTTCGGCCACGTGCGCACCGCGGCGCAATTTGAAACCACATGGAAAGAGCTGCGCAGCGCGCTGGATGAAAGCGGAGGAAGCGGCGTGCTGCTGGGCGCGTCCGGCACGCAGATTTTGCTGGATGGCGTGCCGCTAGGATCGGCAGCGGGCGAGCGCAGCTTCGCGCAACTGCTGACTTCTTCCGGCATTGCCAGCATTCACTTCGCACCGACGCTGACGCAGCCGCAATTGGCGCGCTTTGTGCGCGCGTTCCCGAGCGGAAATTCCAAGCCTTCTTCGCTGGCAGAGCAGTTGAAGCACGCGCTTGCAGGCGAAACCAGCATCAAGGTGAATGAGATTCGTTATGTCGCGGAAGATTCTTCCGTGGCCGGAATCAAGGTTGCCGCGCAGCTGACCGCGAAAGTGCTTGGCGCGCAGGGCGACAAATACCGCGACTTTTTTGAAGACCCCAACAAGATGTTGCAGATGATTCTTGCGGCGGAGAGCAGCCGCAATGCAGGTGGCGGCGGAGGCGGCGGCTCGGGACCAGGGTTCGGTTTCGGCAGCGGTGGCTCGGGTGTTCCTGGCGGTGGTGGACCGGGTGGCTCGGGCTCGGGCGGATCCGGAGGCGGCAGTGGCACGGGCGGTTCCGGAGGTGGCGGTGGCGGAGTAGTTGATTCCGGTAATTTGTGGGGCGGGCCGAGGCAGACTGGCGGTGGTGGTGGCGGAGGAGCACCGGGAGTCGCGGGTGGTGGCGGCGCACCCGGGGGCTCGCCAGGCCCAATTGGTGCGCCAGGAGCGGAGGGAGCGGCGCCTGGCAAATGGTTGACGGCTTCGGCGTTGCTGCGAGCCGGTTCAATGGCAGGCGGGGCCGGCGGCGGGGAAGCGGGCGGCGGCGCCGGCGGATTTTCCGTGGCGGAAGAAGATGTGCGCGCAATGCTTGGACTCTTCGCGCAATTGGGCAAGTCGCGCAAGGACCCGGAAGCGCGTATGGAAGTCCCCACGTTTCAATCGAGATTGAGCGCGCTGCCCGTTCGCGCGCAATACACGCTTCAGCAAGCGCTCGCCGGACTTGCCGCGCAGGCTCCCAACGAGAAACCAGATAAGCCCATGCTGCTCAAGCTGGCCGAGCACGTGGCCATTCGCTTCGCGCTGGACAGTTACGAGCGCGGCGAGCTGCGCGTAAACGCCGTTAAGCAACTGCTCGACCGCATGAACGCGGAAATCGAAGGGCTGCGCAAAATCTTGGCTTCGCAAGAAGACATGATGGCCAATGCAGGATTGCAGGTGCAGTCCTTCACGGAGCTGCTGGACCAGGAGTTCTGGGCGCAAGTGCCCGACGAAAACAAAAAGGAAGTTTTGACTTCCGACGAGTCGTGGTGCGTGCCGCCACGCAACGTTCGCGCCTACCTGGAAGACATGCTGCGGCGCGGCGAGTTGAAGACGGTCAACGAAATCTTGATGAAATATGCGGCCTGCATCTCCTTGGAAAATCCCGAGGCACGCCGCACCACCGCGATAGGGCTTTCCGATTTGGCGGAGCTTTACGGCAGCGGCGACGGTAGCGCTCTAATGGATGCCATCCGGCGATTGGGAAATCAACTGGCCATTGAGCGCGAGCCGGAACTGCAGACGCTGGTGAGCGCCGCATTTGTGCGGCTGAGCCAGGAAGCGGCCAGCAAGCGATGTTACCCGGCGATGCAGCAGGCGCTAGCTTCGCTGGACAACGTAGAAGCGCAACGTCCCGGCTCCACGCAGAGCCTGCGGCCGCGTATCGGCGCCGAGGAGCGCATGCCGGAGTTCGTGGAAGAAGCCCTGCGCGGCGGCCAAATCGCCGATGGCATGATCGATATCTTGACCCTGATGCCCAAAGCTACGCTGCATTATGTCACCCATCGCTTTGGCCATTGTGGGTTTCGCGATGATTGCGAGCTTCTCAGCCAGATTGTCCGTGGGCTGGGCGAGGACGCCACGCAACGTTTGGTAGAGACGCTGCAGACCGCTCCCGCATCCGAAGCGGCGGAAACTATCGGGTTGCTGACGCTGCTCGCGCCTGAAGCGGTGAGCAAGATTCTCCCGGTACGCTTGTCCCAGTGGCCGCGCACTTCGCACGACCGTACGGTGCGCCAGCTATCTTCGGCGCCGCCGGATCGGCGAGCGGGGCTGCTCGTGGCGCTCTACGATTCGTTGGATGTGCTGATCCGGCCCCTGGCTATCGACGAGATGGGAATGAGCGGACGGCCGGAATGTATTCCAGTGTTGCTGGAGCTGGCGGCGAACGAAGCGACCTCGGGATTCATTCGTGTGAAGGCCATCGAAGCGCTGGGCCGGTTGCGCGGAACGGCGGCAACCACGCTGCTGACGCACATCATGGACGCCCGCCAGCTTTGGCGCTGGCAATATCCGGAGGAGCTGCGCATTGCGTCAGCGCAAGCGTTGATGCGCATTGACGCGAACACCGCTCTTGACAAGCTCGCTCCTTGCGGCCTTGAGCGCAAGGATTTGGTGTTGGAACCGACGGACCCAGACCCCAATGTTTCCGTGATCCGCCAGCGCCGCTATGCGCGCTTGAAGCTGGGACGCAACCTGGTGGCGACCACTGTCAACATGCGCGAAAATTTTCGGCTGTCCATACCCGAGTTGAATCTGGGCGGCGGCGTGGGCTCTGGCGAGCGTCATCTGGCACCGGGTTCGCTCTTGACCTTCAAGATCGCGCACGGCGTGCGCAACATTAAGGCCCAGGCCATCGTGCGAGGGGCGCGGCCGCAAGCCATGGCTTTCGAGTTTGTGGACATGGACCTCGAAGACCGCGCCAGGCTGCGGAAACTATTGATGGAGCTTGGCGGTTTGCCCCTTGCGGCGCAAGCCACGAACCGAACGCGGCGACGCGGCCGCATGGCTATGTCCAAGAACTAGACGATCTGCTGTGCGTGGCGGTGCTGCTGCCGGCGCCGGCTCCGCGTTTTTCAACCGTGCGCTCACCTGTTGCACCAGCCCCTGAACAATGCTCCGCGATGCGGCGCAAAGAATAAGGATTCTTCAGTTGGCCGACGGCGGATGTCTGAGTGCCCCAAGCTGTGAGGCCCGGGAAGATTTTCGGTACCTGCCCTGATTTGGCGCACTGGTGCACCTGTCCTCCTAAGGAGCCATACCGTACATTCGAACAGGTTTTTGGTCCGTTCCCCTGGTGCGTGACGCGCGGAGCACATGGAACCTCTGTACCATTGCCGCCGTCCTGCCATAAAGCTACGGTACTAGTGAGGTAGTTCTATCGGGATGCGCGGCAGAGGATGAGAACAGTCGACCCCAAAACGACTTCAGCACGGGCCTTCGTCAGAAGCCTGAACATTCTCCTGAAGTTTGCCCGTTTGTACGGGTTTGACCACGTCCGTACAGTCGAGCAGTTCGATAGCGCCTGGCGTGAATTGCGTGCGGCCATTCCAGACTCAACCGATGCAGGTCTGCTGCTCGCCGCGACGGGTTCGCAGTTGTTGCTGGATGGTGTGCCGCTCGAAGGCGCGCCCGCGGAAAAACAATTTGCCGAGCTGCTTTCCGCCGCGGGCGTTGGCAGCGTGCAGTTCTTTCCGTGCATCCCGCAAGACGAGCTGAATCGCTTTGTTCGCGCTTTTCCCACCGGCAAATCCAAGCCGGCGGAACTGGCCCTGCAATTGAAAGCCACTCTGGCTACTGCTCGGGGAATTCGCATCAACGAAATTTGTTTTGTGGCCACCGACTCACGCATGAAGGAAGCGGGCATGGCCGCGCAGTTGGCGGCTGCCACGCTTGGGGGTGGTGACTCCGACCAGTTCAATCGCTGGCTGAATGATCCGCAAAAATTGCTCGAGATGATTGCCGCGGCGCAAGGCTCAAAAGGCTCGGGCACGCCCGGCTCGTCGATCGGTTCCACTGGTGGGTCGGCCGATGGTGGTGCGTCAGCAGTTGGCTGGGAAACGAGCGGCGGATCAACCGCAAATGGCGGGCCTGGCACCTCCTCAGGTGCCTTGTCGCAAACGGATTCTCCGGGCGGTCTCGGCCCCGGTGCCGGTCCGGGGCCCGGTCCTGGCCGCGGCTCCCTCGAGCCCAGCGAAGCGGAAATGTATCGCATCCTCACCGCGCTCACGAGCTTCGGACAAATCGGTGCCACCGGCGCTGCGGGAACTTCCGGTCCTGGTCGGGGTATCCACGAAGAGCTGTCGCAACTACCTGCTCGCGCGCAAGATGTCCTGAAGCAAGCACTTGCCGAGCTGGCCGCAAAAGCGCCCGACCACAAACCCGACCAATCCGTGCTGATCCAGCTTGCCGAGCACCTGGCTATTCGCTTTGCCCTTGAACGCTTCGAGCGCGGCGAAATAAAGGTAAACGCGGTCCGGCAGATGCTCGACCGCATGAACCACGAAATTGATAATTTGCGCAAAATACTTGGCGCGCACGAAGACAAGATGAGCGATGCGGGGCTGCTGATCGAATCGCACCGCGAAATTCTGGACCGCCAGTTTTGGGCTGCGGTTCCCGAAAGCGGCAAGCGCGCTGTGCTCCTCTCCGAGGAAGCCTGGTGCATTCCCCCTAAGAATATTCAGTCCTACGTCAACGATTTGATTAAGAAGGGCGATGTTGCCGAAGCCATCAGCATCTTGCAAAACTACGCTGCTTGCGCGGAAAGCGAAGACAGCGAGGGGCGCAAAAAAGCGGCCGCAGGCCTTTCGCAGCTTGCCGAGTTGTATACGAAAATTGATCCCAAGCTGCTTGGCGAAGCCCTGCGGCATGTGGGCCTGCGCCTGAGCGTTGAACAAGATGCCGAGTTGCAAGCGTTGGTCAGCGCTGCTTTCGTGCGCTTAAGCCAGCAAGCGGCGACCAACCGCTGTTTTTCGGCCATGGAACAAGCGCTGGATCTGGTCGCGGGGGTCGAAGCACAACGCCCCGGGATCGCGCAGACCTTGCGCGGCAAGATGGGCATTGAAGAGCGCATTCCCGAATTTGTCGAAGAGGCCTTGCGGGCCCGGCAGACCTCCGCTGGACTCACGAATGTTCTGAAGCTGCTGCCGCAAAGCACCATGGAGCAGCTTGCCAGCCGTTTTAATCGCTGCAGCCTGCGCGATGATGCCGAGCACATCGCCAACCTGGCCACCGATCTGGGCGAGGAAGCCGTGCAGTATCTGCGTAGCACCGTCCGCGGCGGGCCGGTGCCGGAAGCCACGGAGATGGTCGGTTTGCTCAGCAAGGTGGACCCGCAAGCGGTCGAGGTTTTCCTCCCGGGCCGCATCAAGAATTTTCCGCGAATTTCGCAGGACCGCGTGGTGCGCCAGCTTTCCGCGAGCGGCGCCCCGGGGCGATGCCGAATTCTCTTGAAGCTGCTCGACCATGTCGATCCACTGGTAATGCCGATGGTCATCGATGAAATCGGCATTGCTGGTGACCGCGAAGCGCTCGGCCGCTTGATGAACATTGTGGATGGCGATCTGCCCGCCGGGGCCAGCCCGTTTTTGCGCGTGAGAGCCGCCGAAGCGCTGGGCCGCATTCATGCGCCCGAGTCTGTCGCCGCATTGAAGCGCATCGTCGAGGCCAAAAAGGTCTTTGGCTGGGCTCATCAGCAGGAGCTGCGCATCGCCGCCTTGCAGGCGCTTGAGAAGCTCGATCCCGCATGGGCACGGGAATTCTTTTCCAAGAGCGGCTTGAGCAAAGCGGACCTCACGCTGGCTCCGCTCGAAACGGCCGTGAACTGCAAGTTTGTGCGTCAGCGCCGGCATACTCGCGTGCGGCTGCACAAGCCCGTGGTTGCGTTCAGCATCAACCTTAGCCAGAACTGCCGCATGGAAATTCGCACGGTGAGCCTGGCCGGTGGACTCGCCACCATCGATCGCCACCTGCCGCCAGGGACGCCCGTGCAGTTGAAGATGCAACTAGGCTTGCGCAATCTCCAAGCCACGGCTTTGCTGCGTGACTACCGCGGCCAGGGCATGTCTTTCGAGATTGTGGACATGAACCTGGAAGAGCGCGGCAAGCTCCGCCGTTTGCTGGCCGACAATATGTCGCCCGGTGGTCCTGTGCAAGAAATTGCCAAGCCGGTGGTGGCCTCAGACGTCGTAGTCGCCAGATAACCGCACCGCAATGCCTGAGGTTTACTGCTCCCCGTTTGGCGCTCGCGCATCTAAACAGATAGAATAAAGTGTTTACGCTGGTGTCTTAGTCCGCTCATGCGGGCCTCCGGCACGGTCGAACACGGCAGGAAACGAAGCCACTCATGGATCCAGCACAGGTTCTAGACAGGGTCATTGCGCAATTTATTGGCACCAAGCACGAGCGCGATGTCAAAAAATTGCAGCCTCTCGTCGCGGCCATTAACGAGCGCGAAGCCGAAATCAAGGCGCTCAGCGATGACGAGCTAAAGACGCGCTTCCAAGCGCTGAAAGAGCCCATTCAGGCGCAGCTCAAGGACTTGGATCCAACCGAGCCCACCTTCCGTGAGTCCATGCGCCAGGCTCTGGTGCCCGCGATCGTCCCGGCATTTGCGATGGTTCGCGAAGCAGGCCGCCGCTTCCTGAACATGCGCCATTTCGATGTGCAGCTCATCGGCGGCATGGTGCTGCACGACGGCAAAATCTCGGAAATGAAGACCGGCGAAGGCAAAACGCTCGTCGCCACTCTGCCCGCGGCTTTGAATGCGCTGGCCGGACGCGGCGTGCACATCGTCACGGTGAACGATTATCTGGCTCGCCGCGACGCCGAATGGATGAGCCCGCTGTACCGCGCGCTGGGCCTCTCCGTCGGAGTAATCGTCCACGATTTGGACGACGAGCAGCGTCGCGCGGCCTACGGAGCCGATATAACCTACGGCACCAACAACGAGTTCGGCTTCGACTATCTGCGCGACAACATGAAGTACGACCTCGCGCACTGTGTGCAACGCGGCCATCACTTCGCCATCGTCGATGAAGTCGACTCCATTTTGATCGACGAGGCGCGCACCCCGCTCATCATCTCCGGCCCCTCGGAAGAGTCCACCGACAAATATTTCAAGATCGACAAAATCGTCCCCAAGCTGATCAAGGACATTGACTACACGATTGACGAAAAGCATCGCCAGGCCACGCTGACCGAAGAAGGCTTCAACAAATGCGAGCGCCTGCTCGGTCTCACCAATATGTCTGATCCGGCGAACATCGACGCGATGCACCACGTCTATCAGGCGCTGCGCGCGCACACGCTCTACAAAATCGACGTCGACTACGTCAACAAAGACGGCGAAATTGTCATCGTCGACGAATTTACCGGGCGCCAGATGCCCGGCCGCCGCTGGTCGGACGGTTTGCACCAGGCCGTGGAAGCCAAGGAAGGCGTGAAGATCGAGCGCGAGAATCAAACGCTCGCGACCATCACTTTTCAGAATTATTTCCGCATGTATAAGAAACTTTCCGGCATGACCGGCACGGCGGAAACCGAGGCGGCGGAATTCGGCAAGATTTACAACCTCGACGTCGTGGTAATTCCCACCAATCGCACACTGATTCGCAAAGAATACGCGGACGTCGTCTATCGGACCGAGAAGGAAAAGTTTGAAGCCGTGGTGAACGGCATTTTGCAGGAAGACAATTCATTCGCCAACGGCATCCGCCATTATCACGAGCGCGGCCAGCCGGTGTTGGTGGGCACCATCTCCATCGAAAAATCAGAAACCATCGCGGAGATCCTGAGGAAAGCGGGAGTCCCGCACCAGGTGCTCAACGCCAAGCAGCACGAGCGCGAATCGCGCATCGTAGCGCAGGCCGGCCGCAAGGGCGCCGTTACCGTAGCCACGAACATGGCTGGACGCGGAACAGACATTCTGCTCGGCGGCAATCCTGAATTTCTCACGCGCGAGCATTTTCTGAAAAACAAGCTGGCTATGCCCTATGCAGCCGCTCCAGCGGTCATCGGGACGGACGGCGCAAGCGGCGACGCCGCGCAAGCCACCGTGCCCATGGTCCTCTTCCAGAATGAAGGCAAGATCTTTCAGGTTCCTGCCGATCAATGGAAACCGATCTATGACCAGTTTGCCGAACAGTGCAAATCCGAACACGATGAAGTCGTAGCACTCGGCGGCTTGCACATTCTTGGCACCGAACGCCACGAAGCCCGCCGCATCGATAACCAGTTGCGCGGACGCGCCGGCCGCCAGGGCGACCCTGGCTCTTCGCGCTTTTTCCTCTCGCTGGAAGACGACTTGATGCGCATCTTCGGAGGCGAGCGCGTCAAGGCGCTGATGTATCGCCTGGGCATGACCGAAGGCATACCCATCGAGTCTGGCCTCATCTCACGCCGCATTGAAAATGCGCAGAAATCAGTCGAAGCGCAAAACTTCGACGCCCGAAAACACTTGCTCGAGTACGACGATGTAATGAACAAGCAGCGCGAGACGATTTATGGCATCCGGCGTTCCGCGCTCGAAGGGAAAGATCAGCGCGACTACGTTCTCGAGATCGCCGAAGACGTCGCCCGCGAACTGGTCGACACCTTCTGCCCGCGCGAGCAGCACCCCGATCAATGGAACGCCGCGCAATTTCTTGCGGAGATGAATAGCCAGTTCGGCATCGACGCCAAAACCGCTGCCGCCGATCCTGGAACCCTAAGCCATGACCAACTCGCCGATGCCGCAGTAGAAGCCGTGATCAAGCGCTACGAGGAAAAGGAAAAACAGTTCAGCTCCGAGCTGATGCGCTGGCTTGAGCGTCGCATCATTCTTGACGTCGTCGATTCACAATGGAAAGACCACCTGCTATCTCTGGACCACCTGAAAGAAGGCATCGGCCTGCGCGGTTACGGCCAGAAAGATCCGCTCGTCGAGTTCAAGAAAGAAGCCTTCGTGCTCTTTGAAGACATGATGACGCGCATTGACAACGAAACCATCCGCTATCTCTTTCACATTCAAATGCAGCAAGCGGAAAAGCATCCGGACGAAATGCAGCTTCGGCCAGAGTCTCAACGCGGGCCCGCGCCGCGAGGTGGGGGCGCGCAAGCCGCTGTGGCCAGCGCCGCGGCGCGTGCCAGTGCCAGCGAGCTGCAGCGCCTCCCCGAAGTCGCCAGGCAAATTGAGCGCCGCCAACAGCGCCAGCAAAAAGATTTGCAGTATCAGACCGGCCCCGCGCAGGCCGAGGCGCCGAAGCCGGTGCGCGCCGGCGCGAAAGTCGGCCGCAACGATCCTTGTCCCTGCGGCTCCGGGAAAAAATACAAAAAATGCCACGGCGCCACAGCTTGATGTTGCTCGGTTCTTTGTAGGGGCGCAGCACTGCTGCGCCCCATCTCGGCAAGATGTCAGACAGGAAACCGCAAATGCCTCCAGGCGCACCGCAGCAAATGCCCGAACGCCAGCGCATCCCGGGCGTCAAAAATCTCGTTGCCATCGCCAGCGGCAAGGGCGGCGTCGGCAAAACCACTGTCGCGGTCAATCTAGCGCTCGCCCTCTCAAAGCTCGGCCACAAAGTCGGCCTCCTCGACGCCGACGTCTACGGCCCCAACGTCCCCATCATGCTCGGCACCACGCAAGAGCCGCTCGCCACCATGGACAAGCGCATCATCCCCGTGGAAGTCGCCGGCCTGAAAATGATCTCCATGGGCCTGCTGAATCCCGGCGACAAGCCCATGATTTGGCGCGGCCCCATGCTGCACAGCGTCATCACGCAATTTTTGCGCAGCGTGCAATGGGGCGAGCTCGACCATCTCATCATCGATCTCCCGCCCGGCACCGGCGACGTGCAGCTAACGCTGATCCAAACCGTAGCGGTCACCGGCGCAGTAGTAGTCACCACGCCCTCCACCGTCGCGCTCGCCGACGTCCGCAAAGCCATCGAAATGTTTCGCCAGGTAAACGTTGAAGTCCTCGGCGTAGTAGAAAATATGAGCACCTTCTCCTGTCCGCACTGCGCCAAGCCCATCGACATCTTTGGCCATGGCGAAGGCGCAAAAACCGCGCAAGCCTACGGCGTTCCCGTCCTGGGTGAAATCGAAATCGACCCCCGCATCCGCATAGGCGGCGACACCGGCAAACCGGTAGCCCTCCTGGGCGAACACGCCCTAGGCGCAAAAAGCATGTACGACTTGGCCCGCGCCGTCAGCGCCCGCCTAGACCAACTAGCCGGCACCACCTCCGGCCCCCAAGTCCAAATCGACTAACGACCGGCCTGCGAGGGAAGGCATGCGCTCGGCTATCCTGAGAGTTCTCGGCGGAGTCCTTGGTCTAATCGCGGGGATCGCGGCGATATTTTTGCCCTTGCTGTTTGTTTCCGATCAACTCCGAGAAATCGAGTCGATGAAGCAATACGGCGGTCACGTATCTTTTTGGGGAGCCGTCGGCGGCTCTCTTACAATCCTGGTCTGTGCCGGGTTCGCGGCCTTGCTTTCCTATCTTTTCCTGCGGTATGCGCTGCGAGGAAACAAGTCGAGTAGCGCCTGACTAATCGGTCCTTACTCGTCACACCGCCGCCCGTTGGAACGCTAGAGCCCGAGATGCTTTTGCCTTGAGTGCAAATCGCTCTTTAGCTATAATTCTCCTGGGTACAATCACGTAAAGTCCCGAAGTGCGGCAACCAAGTTGCCGCATTTTCTTTTTCCATCGCGTTCAGCCATCATCAAGCAAAGGAGAAATGGTTTAGCTCTCGTCTACAGATTGATGCCAGGAGCAACACCTGTAGTGCAGGGCGGAGTCCGCGCAGCCCTGCGGCTTTTTCCGAAGGTTTTCCCGGGGTGCTCGAGGCGCATAGTTAACGCGTCCGTAAGTCCTTTAGAATCCGCACTTCTACAAGTGTTCATTCTAAAGAGACTTAAAGTCGATTAGAATCACCACTTACGAAAAAACGGGGGGGGAGGGTGTTACGGTTAACTAAGCCCAATCTCTTGCCCCACGCAGGTACAGAGTGACTCGACAACCGGACATCCGACCCTACCGCTGCAAGCGCCCAGAAATCGCCGCCTCCGCTTACATCGACCCCGCCGCTGTAATCATCGGCGACGTAGTCATCGGCCCCGACTCCAGCGTCTGGCCCTGCACGGTCGTCCGCGGCGACGTGCACTACATCCGCATCGGCGCCCGCACCAACATCCAAGATGGCTGCGTCCTCCATGTAATGCGCGACGAATATCCGCTCCTCCTCGGCGATGACGTCACCATCGGCCACAGCGTCACCCTGCACGGCTGCGCCATCGAGTCCCGCTGCCTAATCGGCATGGGCGCCATCATCCTCAATGGAGTAAAGATCGGCGCTGGCAGCATCGTAGCCGCCGGAACCCTGCTCCTCGAGCGCACCGAAGTCCCTCCCGGCAGTCTAGTAGTAGGCCACCCGGGCAAAGTAAAGCGCCCCCTAACCGCCACCGACCAGTCCGCCATAGACGCCTACGCCCAGCGCTACGTCGAATACAAAAACATCTACCGCGAGGAACCAGTCACGTGAGCGACGCCACAGCAAAAAAAGAAGAGCGCCGCAAGTTCCATGCCATCAAGGGCACACGCGATCTCCTCCCGCCCGACACCGAACTCTGGAATCGCGTCGAGCAAACCGCCCACGAAGTCTTCTCCACATTCGGCTTTGGCGAAATTGGCCTTCCGATCTTCGAGCCTACGGATCTCTTTGCGCGAGCCGTGGGGGGTGAGACAGACATCGTCTCCAAAGAGATGTTCAGTTTTCCTCTTCGGCCGACGACGGAGGAATTGGCCGACGAATTGTTTGACATGGATGCGGAGTTTAGTCCCGCCGGAAACTTCGTTAGTCCAGAAGACGAACGCCAATTCCAGGAGCGTAAGAGAACAGAGTCAATTTCACTTCGCCCCGAAGCCACCGCCTCCGTCTGCCGCGCCTACATCGAACACAACATGCAGCAGCAGCCGCAGCCCGTAAAGCTCTACTACATGGGCCCGATGTTCCGCCGCGAGCGCCCGCAAAAAGGCCGCTATCGCCAGTTCTATCAAATCGGCGCCGAAATCCTCGGCGGCACCGACGCCCCCGCCATCGACGCCGAAGTCATCGAAATGCTGATGACGTATTTCGACAAGGTCGGCCTGCAAGGTGCAACGCTCTACATCAACTCCATCGGCCACAACGCCGAGAACTGCCGTCGCGGCTACGTCGCAAACCTCAAAGCCGCCCTCGAAAAAGTAAAAGACAAGCTCGGCCCCGACTCCCAGCGCCGCATCGACACCAATCCGCTCCGCGTCCTAGACTCCAAGCTCGAAAGCGAGCAAGCCATCATCGCCACGCTCCCGCACATCACCGACCATCTTTGCGATGAATGCAAAACGCACTACGCCGAGGTAAAGCGCCAGCTCCAGGTCCGCGGCGTCCTCTACCAGGAGAACTGGCGCTTAGTCCGCGGCCTCGACTACTACATGCGCACGACCTTCGAGATCACTGCCCCAGGTCTAGGCGCGCAAAACGCCGTCTGCGGCGGCGGCCGCTACGACGGCCTGGTCGAACTCCTCGGCGGTCCGCCCACCAAAGGCATCGGCTTCGCCATCGGCGAAGACCGCCTAATCTTGTCCCTGCAAGAAAGCGGTAAAGGCCAAATACAGCAAGGCCGCGACGTCTACATTGCCTGGATGGGCGAACACGCCTACGCCGCCGCCATCCGCGCCGCAAAAGATCTACGCAACGCCGGATTCAGCGTAGAGCTTCCCCCGCTAGAACAAAAATTCGGCAAAGCCCTGGGCCAAGCCGACAAACTAGGCGCAAAATACGCCCTAATCCTAGGCGACAACGAAGTAAGCGAAGGTCTCTGGACCCTCAAAACTCTAGCCGACGGCACGCAACAAAAACTGACCGAACCGGACCTACTACAATTTTTGCGCGACCAAAAGCCGGCGTCGCAGTAGCGAGAGCGCCGAGTTTGCTCCCGTAGCGGCCGCGGACCGTCGCGGGCGCCTTTTGATGCGCTACCCGGGCCATTACTTTGTGCGAGATGTAAACCGTGTCATCCTGAAGCTATCCGATAAGGATAGCTGAAGGACCTCAACGTAAAAATAAGCATCGCCGTTAGCGAGGAAGAACCACCGTGCTAGATTTTCTCGGCAACCTAAAACGCACCCACTACTGCGGCGCCCTGCGCGACTCCGACGCCGGCAAACCCGCCATCGTAATGGGCTGGATCCATCGCCGCCGCGACCTAGGCAACTTGCTCTTCCTAGATGTCCGCGACCGCACCGGCATCGTCCAAGTTGTCTTCAACAAGGAAACGCAGCCCGAAGCCCACGCCAAAGCCGAACAAGCCCGCAGCGAATTCGTCGTCGCCGTCGAAGGCAATGTAATCAAACGCCAAAAGGCCAATCCCGAGCTCGCCACCGGCGAAGTCGAGCTCGTCGCCACCAAACTCCACATCCTCAACAACGCCAAAACTCCGCCATTCCCCGTCGAAGACGAAATCAACGCCGCGGAAGAAACCCGCCTGCGCTATCGCTACATCGATCTCCGCCGCGCCAAGCCGCATCGCAACATCGCGCTCCGCCACAAAATCGTCCTCGAAATCCGCAAAGTCATGGACGAAATGGGCTTCATCGAAGTCGAAACCCCCATGCTCACGCGTTCCACTCCCGAAGGCGCCCGCGATTATCTCGTCCCCAGCCGCGTGCATCACGGCCAGTTCTACGCGCTCCCTCAATCGCCGCAAATCTTCAAGCAAATCCTGATGATTGGCGGCCTCGACCGCTACTTCCAAATCGTAAAATGCTTCCGCGACGAAGATCTCCGCGCCGACCGCCAGCCCGAATTCACCCAGCTCGACCTGGAAATGTCGTTCCCGCGCCAGGAAGATATCTTTGAAGTCATCGAAAACGTGATGGTCCGCGCCTGCGCCGTCGCCGGAATAAAAGCCGAGCGCCCCTTCCCGCACATGCTGTACAAGGACGCGATTCGGAAATACGGCAGCGACAAGCCCGACCTCCGCTTCGCCATGGAGCTGCACGAAATCACAACTTGCTTCCCCGAAGAAGCAAAACAAAAGCTGCAAATCGAAGGCAACGTCTTCGCATTCGCCGCAACCGGGGCAGCAAATTATTCGCGCAAGCAAATAGACGACCTCACAGAAAAAGCAAAATCCCTCGGCGCCCGCGGCGCATACTTCGTCAAAGTCGCGCCCGAAGGCACCACCTCAACAGTAGAAAAACTGATCGGTCAAGAAAACGTCAAGAAATTAGCCGAAGCCGCCGGCGCAAAGCCCGGCGATCTCGTAGTCGCCGTGAGCTCCAAGCAGCAAATCAAAGGCACCGAAGCCGCCGCGCTCATCGCCGGTCAACTTCGCCTGCAACTCGGCGAAGCACTCAACCTGATCGACAAATCGCAATGGAAATTTCTCTGGATCACCGGCTTCCCCCTCTTTGAATGGAGCGAATCCGACAAGCAATGGGTCAGCGCCCAGCATCCTTTCACCGGCATAGTCGATGAAGACTTGGAAAAACTAGAATCCGCCCCCTGGGAAGTCCGCTCCAAAGGCTACGACCTCGTCCTCAACGGCAACGAGCTAGGCTCCGGCAGCATAAGAATCCACCGCCAAGACATTCAAGAGCGCCTCTTCAAAGCTCTCGGCCTAACCGAAGAACAACTCCGCCGCCGCTTCGGCTTCTTCCTAGACGCGCTAACCTACGGCACGCCACCCCACGGCGGCATAGCCCTAGGCATCGACCGCATTGCCATGCTCCTGGCAGGTGAAAAATCCCTGCGCGAAGTAATCGCCTTCCCCAAAACCACCGCCGCCCAAGACTTAATGGCCGAATCCCCCAGCGAAGTCGACACCGACCAACTCGACCAACTAGGCATCGCCATCAAGCCCACAGCCAAGAAAGCCGCCGAGTGATATCCTTCTTTGCAGTCTCTTTAGGACGCAGGGCTTCGGTACACCATGATTTTTGATTCTTTGTCAATCGTGACCATTATGTCTGAGGTTATATTCCTTGCCGCCCTGGGACGCTTTGCCTGGAAGAATCGGGAAAAGAAACTTCTATTTTGGGGTTGGCTTGCAGTGATCGCCATGATTGTCACCATTGATGTTGTATATTTTGGCGGATTCTTGAAATGAAAATGGCGGGACAATAAGGGGCAATGTCGCGCATACGCATATTGCCTGAGGCCGTCGCTAACCGCATCGCCGCGGGCGAGGTCGTTGAGCGTCCCGCTTCCGTCGTCAAGGAGCTCCTCGAAAACGCCCTCGACGCCGGCGCAAAGACCGTTCGCGTCGAAGTCGAAGCTGGCGGCAAGCGCATGATTCGCGTCATCGATGACGGCCACGGCATGTCCCACGACGACGCGCTCCTCGCCTTCGAGCGCCACGCCACCAGCAAGCTGCGTTCCGCCGACGATCTCCTTTCCATCGCCACGCTCGGCTTCCGCGGCGAAGCCCTCCCGACTATAGCCGCCGTCTCCCGCCTGCTCCTCGAAACCCGCGCCGAGGAAGACGCCGAAGGCACGCGCGTCGAATTCGCCGGCGGCAAACTCGTCAACGTAAAATCCGCAGGTCTACCGACCGGAACCACCGTCAGCGTCGCCGATCTTTTCTATAGCGTCCCCGCGCGCCGCAAATTCCTCAAGTCCGATACCACCGAGCTAGGCCACATCGCCTCGCTCGTCACCCACTACGCCCTCGCCAATCCCGGCCGCCAATTCATTCTCACCACACCGACGCAGCAAATCGTCGATTGCTCTCCGGTCGAGCGTCTCGCCGAGCGCGTTTACCAACTCTTCGGCAAGCAATCCGTCGACGAGCTGATCGAAATCCCGGTCGTCTCCGCCGCATTTCGCGCCGCCATTACCGAACCCGAACTCGAGCAGAGCGAAGAAAAAGCACGGCTAACCGTCTACGGATTCACCTCGCGCCCGGAAGTCCAGCGCCCCAATCGCAATGGCATCTACATTTTCGTGAATCGCCGTCTCGTCCGCGATCGCCTGATTCTCCACGCCATTCACGAAGCGTATCGCAACATTCTTCCCAGCAATGTTTTCCCCGCAACGCTCCTATTCCTCGAGATGCCCTACGATGAAGTCGACGTCAACGTCCACCCCGCAAAAATCGAAGTGCGCTTCCGCCGCTCCCAATTCGTGCACGACTTCACCCGCGACGCCATCCGCCAAGCGCTGATGGCAGTCCGCCCGATCGCCAGTTTCGCCGCCGCGGCCGCCGCATCGCAAAACGCAAGTGCCGCGTCGCTATCAAACCCCCCATCAATGGATCCCGCTGCGCCGTCCATCGTTCCCCGCGCGATCATTCCCGCCATGGAGGAAATCGGCCTAGGCAGCGGCGTGGGCTCCGACGGCGGCTTCGATCTGAGCAGCGCCCCGCTACAACCCGTCGAGCAGCGCTTCGCATTTCCCGGAGGGCTGGAGTCCTCGATCGAATCTGGCGCAGCTTTCGGTGCGCCAAGCCTCGCCACCGAGCCCCCCACACCAAACTGGGCCGCGAATTTCGCAGCGGGAAACGGCAGCGCTCCCGCGACGCTCCCACACCCCGACCAAATCGCCGATTTAAAACCGCTCGGCCAAGTCAGCTCCAGCTTCATCGTCGCCGTCAACGGCGAAGGCCTCTGGCTCGTCGACCAACACGTCGCCCACGAACGTGTTCTCTTCGAACAGCACCTCGAAGCTCGCCGCGCTGGAAAAGTCGAAAGCCAGCGCATGCTCATGCCCATGATTCTCGAGCTTTCTCCGCGCCAGCTCGTCATCTACGAAAAAATCGCCGAAGAACTAAGCGCCAACGGTTTCGAAGTCGAACCTATGGGCCCCCGCAGCGTCGCCATTCAAGCCACTCCCGCAGGAGTCGCTTCGAACGACGCCGAAAAACTCCTCACCGAAATTCTCGACGGCATCGAGCGCGAAAACGCCGCCATCTCCATCGAAACGCTGCAGGCAAAAATCGCCGCCTCCACCGCGTGCCACGCCGCCATCAAAGTCAACATGCCGCTCGACCAAACAAAAATGGAATGGCTCCTCGCCGCCCTCGCCAAAACCGATTGCCCCATGAGCTGCCCACACGGCCGCCCCGTAGTCCTCCGCTATTCCATAAAAGAAATCGAGAAAGCCTTCCACCGCATTTGAAAATCACTTGGGCGATCACCAAATAAAGCACGAATGCACGTACAATACGCTGTCATCCTGAACGTAGCGAAGGACGTCAACGTAATGACCGGCTTCCAAGCCTGCGTTGGTTGCAGAGCAATGAATTGAAATTGTGAGGAGATCGGATGACGGATGCCCAAAAGACTGCCGTAATCTTCGGCTTGGCCAATAAGCGCAGCATCGCCTGGGCCATCGCGCAAAAACTCCAGCAAGCCGGCTGGCGTCTCGCCATCACCTACCAAAACGAGCGCCTCGAGCAAGAAGCCAAAGATCTGATCAACGATCTCCCCGGCGCGTCCGGCTTTATGTGCGACGTCTCTTCCGATGAGCAGATCGCGAAATTGTTCGACGCCCTGAAAACGAAGTACGGCGAACTGCACGGCTTGGTCCACAGCGTCGCGTTTGCGCCCGCCGAAGACATGAAAGGGGAATTCATCAACACCACGCGTGAAGGCTTTCGCATTGCGCACGACATCAGCGTGTATTCGCTGATCGCCGTGGCGCGCGCCGCCGCTCCGCTGATGCCCACAGGAGGAGGCATCATCACGCTCACTTACTACGGCGCCGAAAAAGTTGTGCCCAAATACAACGTGATGGGCGTAGCCAAAGCCGCTCTCGAAGGCTGCGTGCGCTATCTCGCCAACGATCTCGGCCCCAAAAATATTCGCGTAAACGCCATCTCTGCGGGCCCCATCAAAACGCTGGCAGCTCGCGGCGTCTCCGGCCTCGGCGAAATGCTAAAATCCCACGCTGAGCGCGCCCCGCTCAAGCGCAACGTCGACGCCGCCGAAGTCGGCGCCACCGCCGCCTTCCTCCTCTCCGACGCCGGCGCCGGCATCACCGGCGAAACCATTTACGTCGACTGCGGCTACAACATCATGGGTTTTTAACTGGCACGATTCGCTGCCACATGCCCAAACTCACAATCGCCATCGACGGTCCCGCCGGCTCCGGCAAAAGCAGCGTAGCTCGTCTCGTCGCCGGAATCCTCGGCTATCTCTATCTCGACAGCGGCGCCATGTATCGCGCCCTCGCACTGAAGGCGGTGCAGCGCAAAGTTCCGCTCGATGACGAAACGCAATTGGCAAAGCTCGCGAACGAAACGCACATCGAGCTTCGCCCGCCAACTCCCGAGCAGGAAAAAGCTGGAATCAAGAATCGCGTCTTCCTCGATGGCAAAGAAGTGACGCAAGAAATTCGCACCTTTGAGGTAGCGCAAGCTGCCTCGCGCCTCGCGACGATCGCTCCGGTGCGAGCCGTGCTCGTTGCCGAGCAGCAGCGCGCCGGCGCCGGAGGTGGGATCGTTATGGAAGGCCGCGACATCGGCACCGTCGTTTTCCCCAACGCGGAGTTGAAAATCTTTCTCGAAGCGTCGCCGGAAATTCGCGCCGAACGCCGCTGGAAAGAGCATCAGGAAAAAGGCGAGGACATGAACCTCGCACAAGTGCTCGAAGAAGTGCGCGAGCGCGACAAGCGCGACCGCGAGCGCAAAGTTTCGCCGCTGGTGCGCGCCGCCGACGCCGTCCTAGTCGACAATACCGCGATGGATGCGGCGGAAACCGCGCGCCTCATCGTTATGCTTGCACGCGAACGCGAAAGGGAACTGGCCACCGCCGCTGGGAGGAAGCCGTAATGATTCGAATGCTCATCATGCTTGCAGCCGGCATCAGCACCGCGATGCTTGTGCTGCCGCTGCTCGCTTTTGGCCAGGCTAAGGATTCGCAGCAGCCAGGCGCTAACGCGCGATCTGTTGCCGCGCAATCCGATGCTTCGCATTCCAGTGCGGCGCAATCTGCGACAGCGCATTCTGACGCCGCGCAAAAACTTCGCGCCTTCCTCGACGCCGACTGGGGGCGCTGGATGCAGGAGTATCCGGAGGTCGCTACGCACGTCGGCTATCCCGGCCAGGACGATCGCTGGACCGACGACTCGCTCGCCGGCACTGCGCATCGCAAGAAACATCTGGCTGACAGCCTCGCCACGCTGAAAGCCATCTCTCGCACCGATCTCCCGACTGGCGAGCAACTCAACTTCGATCTCTACCTCGAACTGCTCGAAACGGCAAACGAAGGCTTGCAGTATGGCGACGATCCGTTTCCGTTCCGCAGCGTCGTGCCGCGCAGTCTTTGGATGCCGCTCAATCAAATGGACGGCCTCCAGCAAGACGCTGCGGATACTCTCGCGATGCAGCCGCATCAGACTGTCGCCGACTACGAAATTGTTCTGAAGCGTCTCGCGGCGCTTCCCGCTGCGGTCGACCAGCAACTTGCGCTGCTGCAAGAGGGCCTGAAGCGCGGCTACACGCCACCGAAAATCGCGCTACGCGACTTGCCGAAGCAAATCGCCGATCTCACGCCGGCCGATGCGCTCGCCAGCCCGCTGCTGCAGCCTTTTACGGAATTTCCTCCAAACTTTCCTGAAGCCGATCGCGCGCGCCTCACCGAGAAAGCCAAAAGCATTTACGCGTCCTCCATCACGCCCGCGTTTCGCAAACTGCACGATTACGTCGACTCGACCTATTTGCCTGCCTGCCGTGAAAACATTGCCGCCATTGCGCTTCCGAACGGTCCTGCCGCTTACGCTTTTCATATTCGCTGGCAAACGACGCTGAATCTCACGCCGCAGCAAATTCACGAGATCGGCTTGGCGGAAGTGAAACGAATTCGCGCTGAGATGGACAAGGTCATCGCCTCCACCAAATTTCAGGGCAGCTTCCACGACTTCACGGAATTTCTGCGCACCGACCCGCGCTTCTACTACGACAAACCGGAAGATCTGGTGAACGGGTACCGCATCATCGCCAAGCGCATCGATCCCGGACTCGCGCATCTTTTCGGCAAGCTGCCGCGGCTGCCCTACGGCGTCTGCGTCATTCCGGATTTCAAAGCGCCTTCGCAGACCACCGCTTATTACCAGGGCGGTTCGCCGCGGGCCGGACGCCCCGGCTGCTATTTCGTCAACACTTACAATCTGCACGCGCGGCCTAAGTGGGAAATGGAAGCGCTCTCGCTCCACGAAGCTGTCCCCGGGCACCATTTGCAAATTTCGCTGGCGCAGGAGATGGAGAACACGCCGGAATTTCGCAAGCACGTGGGCTACTCCGCCTTTGTCGAGGGCTGGGCGCTGTATAGCGAAGGGCTCGGCGAAGACGTCGGGCTGTACACCGATCCGTACTCCAAATTTGGCCAGCTCAGCTACGAAATGTGGCGCGCGGTGCGGCTGGTGGTCGATACCGGGATGCACTCGATGAACTGGACGCGCGACCAAGCCATCCAATTCTTCAAGGACAACACTGGCAAGACCGATCAGGACATCACCGTCGAAGTCGATCGCTACATCGTCTGGCCCGGCCAGGCGCTGGCCTACAAACTCGGCCAGCTCAAAATCCGCGAGCTGCGCGCCCAAGCCGAGCGCCGCCTCGCCGCCAAGTTCAACGTCCGCGCCTTCCACGACACCGTCCTGGAGCAAGGCGCCGTCCCGCTGAGCCTCCTTGAGCCGCATATCAAGCATTGGCTCGACTCCCAAGCTGCGCGCTGAGACCCCGGCAGAGCCAGGGGCGCTCAATAGGCACCCCCCACCCCTATGTTTTTTGTAAGTGCGGAATCTAAAGGAGTTGCGGGAGAAGTGCGCGGAAGAGTATGAAAACAGGCGGTTTCAAAGTGAGTAGATTCAGGGAGATGCGAGGCATTCGTAAGTGCGGAATTCAAAGGGCTTACGGGCGCGTTTTGTTTATAAGAAAGGTAATAGTCTGTAAGAGCGTATTCTAAAGGGGTTAGAGGCTCGGCCCAGCGGACGCCCGATGTGGGTGCCGGGGCGCGGGACAGCGCCGACATGACGTGAATATGTTATCATATTCGTACCGTTTGTCAAGGAAATAATATAAGTGGTTTGTTTCTGCGGGTTTAGCCCGCTGAATGATGGTAGAGTAAGCTGGGAAGCGGAGCACGGCAATGCGGAAGCGAAAGAGACGTGGTGACGGATTGAGCGACGGCCGACATGCGGCTGCTGGAGCTGCCACAAAGGGCGGCGTGGGTTTAGGAAATTCGCTGGAGTCGATCCTCGATATAGTTTCCGAAGCTACACGACAGGTGCCAGAACGTGATTGGGCGCGACTTCCGACCGACCTGTCAAAAAACGTTGACCACTATCTCTACGGCACGAGGAAAAAAGAGAAATGAGACAGGTCTTAGCCCGTCTGACGGATTGGGTGAGCTTTCAGGTGATGGAAACGGGCAACCGGGGTTTCGGATTTTGCTGCGCTGAATGAGTTCTGTTGGGGCGCGGCGGGTATAATCTCCCACGCGAAATGAAGAAAGAGCTCATCCTGCAAGAGATAAAGCGAACTGCCCAAGCCAACGGTGGAGTACCGCTAGGCCGTGAAAGATTCCTCAAAGAGACGGGTATCAGGCAAGCAGATTGGCTTGGAAAATTCTGGGCGAGATGGGGAGATGCGGTTCGCGAGGCTGACTATTCTCCAAACCAGCTTCAGGCTGCGTACGATGAAGACTTCCTGTTTGCAAAGTACATTGATCTGACTCGTTCCTTAGGCCGGATACCCGCGACTGGTGACGTGCGGCTTAGGGCTGGCACAGACCCTGACTTTCCCAATGCGAAGGTGTTTGACAAGTTTGGCAGAAAGGCGGTTCTGCTGAGAAAACTTGCCGATTACTGCCGAACCCGCGAAGGATACGAAGACATAATCCTTCTGTGTGAAGGGCATGTATTGCGGGTCAGTTCTGCTGATAACAACACCGGGCAGAATGACGCAGAAATCGGCTCTGTCTATTTGATGAAGTCTGGAAAGTTCTACAAGGTTGGACGAAGCAACGCGGCAGGCCGAAGGGAGTACGAGATTGCAATTCAGCTTCCTGAAAAGCTCAACACAGTTCACGTCATCCGCACGGATGACCCAACCGGCATTGAAGCCTATTGGCACAACCGCTTTGCTGCGAAACGAAAGAACGGTGAGTGGTTTGATCTTGACGTTTCAGATGTGGCTGCGTTCAAAAGACGAAAATTCATGTGAACGCGCCTGAGGAACCGAATGAAAGAGCAGTTTGAGCAGATACGAAAGCTTCTGGATGAAATTGAGAGTGGTTCGGCTTCTGCGTCCGAGTCAGAAATTGGACGCGATTTTTCGGCTCTTGAGCTTCCAACAATTATTCGGGAAATCGTAGACGATCTACAGCCTCTCTTGTCACCTTACGAAGCAGCTTTTACTGGTATGCTTTCCGGCACTCAATCGCAAAGAACGGAAACCCAAACGTAAGACTGAGCGGCAGAGCAATGAGACGCGGGTTGGTCAAATCCTCATACTCCACCGCCGTTGAGAGCACAATCTCAGAAGGAAAGGTCCGAGAAATCTTTCGTGCGCTGGAATCCATCGGCGCAATCACGAAACAGGGAGAACCCAATCGAGACGGCACACCTTACCGGGTACTCATCCCAGATGAGATTGAAGCGTGCCGAAAACTTAGGGCAGAACGCAAAGCCGCAGAACCTAAGGCCGATGTAAAGGAAAGTGAAATTGACTTCTACAATGTGCGTGAAAACCGCATAAAGGTTTTTGAGAGGGATGCGTATAAATGCCGATACTGCCGAAAGCAACTGACGCGATTCACAGCCACACTAGACCACGTTACGCCTGTTGCTGAAGGTGGTGACAATAGTTTTGAGAATCTTCTGACTGCATGCCTAGATTGCAATTCTCGCAAACACAGAAGACCTGTTGGCGATTTTCTTGCAGAACAATAGCCGTATGTCGCTTGGGAAAATCTCACCAATCGCAATCCCAGCTTCAGGCAATTTAGTTCTTCTCTGTGTATGCTTATACTACTTTGGTCGATGAACTAAAGGAATGTGGATGGGATTTGCGAAATGGCTGATCGCGGATCGCACGCAATTCCGGATGTGCGCGGGGTGGGAGTCGATGCGGAGACGCGGTGCGCGCATTGGCGCTCGGCGGTGGATATTGTTGCGATCAAGATGCGGTGTTGCGGGGTCTACTATGCTTGCAAGGATTGCCATGAGGCGCTGGCGGGGCATGCTATTGCGGTTTGGGGGCGTGGGGAGTGGGAGGCGCGGGCGGTTTTGTGCGGGGCTTGCGGGGTGGAGATGACGATTCGGGAGTATATGGGGTGTGAGTCGCGGTGTCCGGGGTGTGGGGCGGGGTTTAATCCTGGGTGCCGGGGCCACTGGCATTTTTATTTTGAGGGCGAGGAAGAACCGAAGAAAGCCTAACGCAGAGACGCTGAGAACGCTGAGGCACCCAAAGAAAAAACGAGAGACTACGGAATTTGTTTGCGCTGCGGGGCGAGCGGCGCTAGGATTTGCGCGAATTCCATTTAGTGGGTGACCTCGGACGGGGCCATCTTGGGAGGCATCCATGCGGCGAGAGAGAGTGCTCGTTGGGGCTTTCCTTTTTTTGCTGGGGACCGCTTGCGCGGCGTACTCTGCCAATGCGCAACAGATTGGGAAATTCGTTCCGATTCCGGCGAATTCGGATGCTGATCACGCGCTGACCGAAATCAACGCGGCTACCGATCCGGCGCAGAAGCTGGCGCTGATCGATAAGTTTGCGGCCATCGCGCAGGGAGACATGGCCATCGTGGTGGACGACCAGTACGTCAACTACTACATTGCGGCGAAGAACTACGATAAAGCTTTCGAGTATGGAGACAAATTGTTTGCGCTGGACCCCGATAGTTTGTCGAATGCAGTGAACATGGTGCGCGCGGCACAGGGGAAGGGCGACGCCGACAAGCTGCTCGCGTATGGGGAAAAGACCGCGCAGATTCTGCAGAGGTACAAGGACAAGCCGGCGCCGGAAGGGATGAAGCAGGAGGCCTGGGACACGCTGAAGGCGCAAACGCTGCAGGATGTCCATGAAAACGTAGCTTACGCGGAGCAACTGGTTTTCGATGGAGCGTATCGGACGGCTAACGCCGCAAAACGGGCGGGGCTGCTGGTTCGGTTCGCGCAGCTTTTTCCGGATTCACCGTTCGCGAGCCAAGCATTAGGCGTTGCGGCAGCGTCTTACCGGCAGACGCAGAACACTGCAAAGATGCTGGATGTGGCCAACGGGCTGCTCGCCAAGGATCCCGATAATCTCGGCATGTTGCTGCTGCTGGCCGACTATTACAGCGAAAAAGGCGAGCAGCTCGATAAGGCGGAATCCTACGCCAAGAAATCCGTTTCGCTGCTGGAGACGGCCAAGAAGCCGGACGGCTTTAGCGACGAGCAATGGAAACAGCAGAGTGGCTTGCAGAAGGGCCTGGCGTTGAGCGCCTTGGGCCAAGTGAATATCCAGAAGAAAAACAATGCGCAAGCGGTGGACAACTTCAGGTCGGCCGCGCCGTTGCTCAAATCCGATGAGGGGAGCTATGCGCGCAACCAGTACCGGCTGGGGTTCGCGCTGCTCAACCTGAAGCGCGTGCCGGAGGCGAAAGCGGCGTTTACAGACGCGGCGTCGGTGAATAGTCCGTATAAGGCGCTGGCGCAAGAAAAGCTCAAGGCGCTGCCGGGAGCTGCGGCGAATAAATCCTGAGAGTCACTGACCACGCCTCCAGCCAAATTCCAGCCGCGTCGTTATTAAAGGAGGGATAAGCAATTCATGACATCCCAACGGGAAATACGTTCTGATTGGTTAGTCAGGCCGAGAACCGTAACGTTTTTCTCGCTTGCGAGCGCAATCATGCTAATAGCCGGGGCGCTTGTGCTAGCTTTGTATCTGTCAGACACGAAGACCATCTCACTATTGGAGACCTCAACTGCTTTCAGAACCTTCTGCGGTGTGGTTGGCGTGGTCGCGGCACCGAGCGGGATTTATCTTCTCGTAGGAATGCTATGGTATTGGGCGAAACTTGACACCTCGACGACGCTTCAGAAGACGCTCTGGTTCCTGTTGTTTCTCCTGACCGGTTTCTTCGCATTGGCCTTTTATTCCATCGTCGTTTATCGAAGACAAGCAACGAACCAGCAGCAAATTGTAACGGGATGACCGCCGATGGAGAAGATTTTTGGGTTTTGACTCTTCGGGCTCTTTCGTTCTTCGCAGTTCAATCCCCGTAATTCCCATTCAACCCGAAATTCGACCGTTCAATGTGCCGATGTAAATTACGTGGGGGCGGACATGGAGGCTAGGAACTCGGCGTTGGATTTGGTTTTGGTGAGGCGGCTGAGCAGGAGCTCCATGGCTTCTACGGTGGAGAGCGGGCTTAGGACTTTGCGCAGGACCCAGACGCGGCTTAGCTCGTCGGGGGGAAGCAGCAATTCGTCTTTGCGGGTGCCGGAGCGCTGGATGTCGATGGCGGGGAAGACGCGCTTATCGGAGAGGCGGCGGTCGAGATAGATTTCCATGTTGCCGGTGCCCTTGAACTCTTCGAAGATGACGTCGTCCATGCGGCTGCCGGTGTCGATCAATGCGGTGGCGACGATGGTGAGCGAGCCACCCTCTTCGACGTTGCGTGCGGCGGCGAAGAAGCGGCGCGGGCGCTGCAACGCGTTGGCGTCGATACCGCCGGAGAGGACTTTGCCGGAAGGCGGAGTGACGGCGTTGTAGGCGCGAGCGAGGCGGGTGATGGAGTCGAGCAGCACGACGACGTCGCGCTTGTGCTCGACGAGGCGCTTGGCTTTCTCGAGGACCATTTCGGCGACTTGGATGTGGCGCTGGGGCGGCTCGTCGAAGGTGGAGCTGATGACTTCGCCCTTGACGGTGCGCTGCATGTCGGTGACTTCTTCGGGGCGCTCGTCGATCAGGAGCACGATGAGCGCGACTTCCGGATGATTGGTGGCGATGGCGTTGGCCATGGCTTGCAGCATCATGGTCTTGCCGGTACGCGGCGGCGAGTTGATCAGTCCGCGCTGGCCTTTACCGACGGGGCAGAGAAGATCGAGAACGCGGCCGGTCATCAATTCCTTGGTGGTTTCCATCTTGAGGCGGCCCTGGGGGTAGAGCGGCGTCAAATTGTCAAAAAAGATTTTGTTGCGCGCGACTTCGGGATCTTCGAAGTTGACGGCTTCGACTTTGATTAAAGCGAAGTAGCGCTCGCCATCTTTCGGCGGTCGGACTTGACCGGAGACGGTGTCTCCGGTGCGCAGATCGAATTTGCGGATTTGCGACGGAGAGACGTAAATATCGTCCGGCCCGGGAAGATAGTTGTACTCGGGTGCGCGGAGAAAGCCGAAGCCGTCCGGCAGACATTCGAGGACGCCTTCGGAGAAGATCAAACCGTTTTTCTCCGTCTGCGCGCGGAGGATCTGGAAGATCAACTCCTGCTTGCGCATGCCGCTGGCGCCGGGAATGTTCAGTTCCTTGGCGATTTTTGCCAAGTCCGTGATGTTTTTTTCCTTTAGCTCGGCAAGACTAATGCTCATCTGATTGTTTCCTTCAACGCTTGTTTCTTTCATATGTCCTTAACTCTGCAACTTTCCAGCGAATTCAACCTGATTTGAATCGTCTGATTGTGAAATCGACCTGAAATTTCCGGACTACTCTACGAGGCGGCGCACCGAACTGGCAGATGAACGAAAACCGGCCAGGATGGCAAACCAGATTTCAGATTTCCGACAAACCGGCGGCAGCGCCGGAACGGAGCAAACTTGGCGACCGCTTTTCGCGTAAAGGTTCGAACGGATCGTACGATTCGAACCGGCCGAGCCATACGAACCGCGTTCGTGCGATTCGGGGTGGATCGGAGTCAACGCGCAGGGCGGGCCGCGCCCGAGGCAACGCTGCTTAGTTGGTCAAACTCTTATCTTTCTCGGTTCCGGCCACGAAAGAATCGGCGGCGACGGGCGCAACGGCAGCGTGCTCAATGGGCACGATAGGCCGCTCAAGCGCAACCTGCAGCACTTCATCCATGGTCTCGACAAAATGTACCGTAAGGCTCGAGAGGATTTCCTGCGGGATATCCGCCAGGTCCTTCTCATTGTCCTTCGGAAGGAGCACTGTACGCAAGCCCATTCGGTGGGCGGCCAAGAGCTTCTCCTTGACGCCGCCGATAGGGAGAACCTTGCCGCGCAGGGTGATCTCGCCGGTCATGGTGACGTCGCAGCGAACGGGAATTTTCGTGAGGGCGCTGACAATGGAATTGCAAATGGTGATGCCTGCGGACGGGCCGTCTTTGGGGATCGCGCCTTCAGGAACGTGCACGTGAATGTCGATGTTGCGATAGAAATCCTTGGGGAGGCCAAAGGTGTTCGAACGCGAGCGAATGAAGCTCATGGCGGCTTGTGCGGACTCTTGCATGACGTCGCCTAGCTTTCCGGTGAGCGTCAAGCGGCCTTTGCCTTCCATTAAGGTAGCTTCAGTGGCGAGCACGGAGCCGCCGACCTCGGTCCAGGCAAGGCCCGTCGTAAGGCCGATTTCATTGTGTTTTTCGAGCCAGAACTCGCGGAATTTGAGAACGCCGAGGAAATCGTTGACGTTAGCCGGAGTGATTTCGGCTTTGACTTTAGCCTCAAGGCCTTCGGTTACGACCTTGCGCGCCATTTTGCGGGAAATATTCTGGATTTCGCGCTCCAGGCTGCGCACACCTGCTTCGTGGGTGTAGTGGCGAATGATGTGGAGCAAGCCTTCGTCGGTGAACGTGAGATTCTTGTCGGTCAAGCCGGTGGCTTCGCGAGCGCGACGGACGAGGAAGCGCTTGGCGATTTCGAGCTTTTCCTGCTCGGTGTAGCCGGGGAGACGCAAGATTTCCATGCGATCCTGCAACGGCTGCGGAATGGTGTGCAGGACGTTGGCGGTGCAGACGAACATCACTTTCGAAAGGTCGTATTCGACGTCGAGATAGTGGTCGGTGAAGGAGTGATTCAGCTCAGGGTCGAGCACCTCCATCAGCGCTGCGGACGGGTCGCCGCGGAAGTCCGTGGACATTTTGTCGACTTCGTCGAGCACGAAAATCGGATTTACGGTGCCGGCCTTCTTCATCATCTGGATAATCTGGCCGGGCAGCGCGCCAATATAGGTGCGGCGATGGCCGCGAATCTCGGCTTCATCGCGGACGCCACCCAGAGAGACGCGAACGAATTTGCGGCCGGTGGCATGACCGATGGACATGGCGAGCGAGGTCTTGCCGACTCCTGGAGGTCCGACGAAGCAAAGAATTGAGCCCTTGGGATTCTTTACGAGCTGGCGGACGGCGAGGAATTCGAGGATACGCTCTTTGACTTTGTCGAGGCCGTAATGCTCGTCGTTGAGAATTTTCTCGGCGGCTTTGATGTCGCGAATCTCTTTTGAACGCTTCTTCCACGGCACGGCAAGCAGCCAGTCAAGGTAGTTGCGGCTGACGGTGGATTCCGCGGACATCGGGGGCATCAATTCCAGGCGCTTGAGCTCCTGGACGGCCTTTTCGTGGACTTCCTTGCTCATGCCGGCTGTGTCGATCTTCTTCTTGAGCTCGTCGATTTCGCTTTTTTCGCCGCGGCCGAGCTCTTTCTGAATGGCTTTTAGCTTTTCGTTGAGGTAATACTCTTTTTGCGCGCGCTCCATCTGGCGCTTGACGCGAGTATTGATGTTGCGGTCGACGTTCAGCTTTTCGAGCTCGATTTCGAGAATGTCGCCAATGCGGTTGAGGCGCTCGAGAGGGTCGACAGTTTCCAACAAGTCCTGCTTTTCATCGACGGGTAGCTGAAGATTGGCGGCGATGGTGTCTGAGAGGCGCGCGGGGTCATCGACACGCGCGGCGGCGATCATAGTGTCGTAATTTAGGCTTTGCGAGAGCTTGATGAACTGTTCGTAGAGACCGGTAATTTTCTGGACGGTCTGCTCGACTTGCGGGGAAGGCTCGACGCGAGCGCTGAGGAGGCGAACGGTGGCACGGAAGAAGCCTTCTTCGCTGGCGATTGAGATAGCGCGGGCGCGCTCTACGCCTTCGACCAAGACTTTAATATTGCCGTCTGGGAGCTTGACGCTCTGAACGATATTCGCGAGCGTGCCGACAGCGTAGATCTCTTCGGGCTTGGGGTCATCGACTGAAGCATCGTGCTGCGTGGACAGGAAAATCTTCTTGTCGCCGGCGAGGGCTTCTTCGAGCGCGCGGACGCTGGCCTCGCGGCCGACGATGAACGGCGTCATCTGCTGCGGGAAGATAACCATGTCGCGCACCGGCATCATCGGCACGCGCTTCATTTCCTGTTTTTCTCGATTAAACATTCGGGCCCCTGAATTTCAATTCCGCAGCCACGCCAAGCGGCTGCAACGGGAAAGGACCGGCTCAGCCAGCCTTTTCCAGCAAGCTCCAGTTGATCTCGCGAGTACGCACCATATCCGCACTGACCACAAAGTCGCGCACTTTACGCTGCATGGGCAAGTGGTACATCAATTCCAGCATGAGGTCTTCGAGAATCATGCGCAAGCCGCGCGCGCCGACCTTGCGCTGAAGAGCCAACTCGGCCACGGTCTCGAGGGCGTCGTCGGTAAAGCGGAGGCGGACATTTTCGAATTCGAACAGGCGCTGGTATTGCTTGAGGAGAGCGTTTTTCGGCTCGGTGAGAATGCGCACCAGCGCGTTCTTGTCGAGATCGTTCATTACACCAGCGACGGGCAAGCGGCCGACAAATTCTGGAATCAAACCGTAGCGGATGAGGTCGCCGGGCTGCACCTGCTCGAGCAATTCGGTGTTGCGCTTTTGGGGCGTGGACGGAGTGGCATCAGTATGGAAGCCGAGGGAGCGACGACCGGCGCGCTTCTCGATAATTTTTTCAAGGCCGACAAAAGCGCCGCCGCAAACAAACAGAATGTTGGTGGTATCGACGGGCGTAAATTCCTGGTGCGGATGCTTGCGGCCGCCCTGGGGAGGCACGTTGGCGACGGTGCCTTCCAAAATCTTAAGCAATGCTTGTTGCACACCCTCACCGGAGACGTCGCGAGTGATGGATGGGTTTTCGTCTTTCTTGGCGATTTTGTCGATCTCGTCGATATAGATGATGCCTTGCTGGGCTTTCTGCACGTCGCCATCGGCGGCTTGCAGCAACTTCAGAATGATGTTTTCGACGTCTTCACCGACGTACCCGGCTTCGGTCAGCGTAGTGGCGTCGACAATGGCGAAGGGCACATCCAGCATGCGCGAGAGCGTTTGCGCGAGCAGCGTCTTGCCCGTTCCGGTAGGCCCAATCAGCAAGATATTGGATTTGCTCAGCTCGACATCGCCCGGCTGCTTGTTAAGGAAAATACGCTTGTAATGGTTATAGACGGCGACAGCGAGTTTTTTCTTGGTGCGGTCCTGGCCGATGACGTAGCCGTCGAGAAATTGCTTGATCTCCGGAGGGCGGGGAAGGCGCCGCGCCGGGGCTGCGGCTTGCTCGCGCTTTTCATCTTCAAGAATGGTTTGGCAGACACTGACACATTCGTTGCAGATGTAGGCGCGCGGGTAGTCGGAAGGCGAACTGATCAGCTTCTCGACTTGCTCCTGGGTCTTATGGCAGAAGGAGCAGCGCAATGGCTCGTCTGGATTAAATTTTTTCACAGGTGTGAAGGCCCTCGGCTCCGCCGGGCTGCGGACGGAGTCACTACAGATATTCTAGGCTGAAAAATCCCCTGGGGGAAACAGAAACTGAACGGCTGCTAACTTTTTGGAACCAAGCACTCGCTCCGACAAACGCGCTTTCACCCGGGCGCGTCAACGGTGCTTGTAAATAATTTCGTCGATCATGCCATATTCCTTGGCTTGTTCGGGATTCATGATGAAATCGCGCTCGACGTCTTTCTCAATGCGCTCAATGGGCTGGCCGCTGTGCTGGGCGAGCAGCTTGTTGATCATGGTACGCATGCGAAGGATTTCCTTGGCATGCAGATCGATGTCCGTGGCTTGGCCGCCGAGACCGGAGAGCCAGGGTTGATGAATGAGGATGCGCGCGTTGGGCAGGGCAAAGCGCTTTTTGGGCGTACCGCCGGCGAGCAGCACGGCGGCGATGGAGGCAGCTTGTCCGACACAGGTGGTGACGACGTCAGGTTTGACGAACTGCATGGTGTCGTAAATGGCGAAGCCAGCGGTAATCGAGCCGCCCGGGGAATTGATATAGAGCTGGATATCGCGCTCGGGATCTTCGGCCTGGAGGAAGAGCATCTGCGCAGTGGCGAGGTTGGCGACGTGGTCGTCGATGGGCGTACCGATGAAGATAATGTGCTCTTTGAGGAGCCGCGAGTAAATGTCGTAAGCGCGTTCGCCGCGGCTGGTCTGTTCGACCACCATGGGTACAAGCGTTGTGGCGCGGTAGGCTGGATCGTCGAAATTTTTCATGAGATTTTTGCGCGCTTAGGCCCGAACAACTGTTTCACTTTGATTCTGCGGCAGCCACGGTGCGAATTCGGGAATTCTGCGCGAGCCAATCGAGAGTTTTGTCACTCCGCAGCTTAGCTTTCATCCTATCGAGCGTACCTTGCTTTGTCAAACGAGCGCGAATCGCCTCCGCGGATTCGCCACTATGCGACGCAGCGTGCTCGAGCTCGTGATTGAGCTCTTCGTCGGTGACGTCGATGTTTTCGCTGGAAGCGATGCGGTCGACAATCAGTTCCGCTTTAACATCATCACTAGCGCGCTCTTGCTGGCGGCGGCGCAGCGTGACCCAGTCGACGTTCACGGCGCGGGGGTCGACGCCTTGCGCGGCCAGAGAGCGAACTACGCGCTCCAGGCGCACATCCATTTGATGCTCCACGAGCGATTCGGGCACCGGAAAATCGTGGAGTTTGACGATGGCAGCGAGAACTTTCTCGCGCAAGAGCTCTCTGTGCCGCTGGTCGCGGGCGGCTTCGAGGCTTTGGCGGAGTTTGGTCTTCAGTTCGTCAAGGGAGCCGGCATCGCTGACATCTTTGGCGAATTCGTCGTTCAGCTCGGGTAACTTTTTGGTCTTTAGGCCGAGAACTTCGATAGCATAGTGATAGGTCTTACCGGCGAGTTTGGCGTCCGGGTAATCCGCAGGGTAAACGACATCAAAGTTCTTGTGTTCGCCGATGCTGGCGCCGCGGAGATTTTCGTTGAATGGCTCCATGGTCTCTTCGGCGCCGATATGGCAGAGGACGCTATCGGCACGCAGGGGTTCGCCGCCGCCTTCGGGTGTGCCAACGAGCTTTAGCTGCACGAAGTCGCCGTTCTCGACGGCGCGGCCCTCGACCGGGGCAAAAGCCGCGGCACGCTCGGTCATTTCCTGTAGAGCTTTGTTGACGTCGTCGTCGGTGATGTCCATGACAGGCATTTCGAGTTCGAGATCTTTGTAGGCTCCCAGCTCGAATTCGGGGAGAACTTCGAAAACGGCACGGAATTTGAGCGGTTGGCCTTCGGTGAAATCGAGTTTGTCGACTTGGGGCTGGGAAACAGGTGTAAGTTTTTGCTCTGAGACGGCTTTTTCGACGCGCTCTGGCACAAGCGACTGTACGACTTCACCTTTTATATCGTCGGCGAAGCGGCGTCGGATCAACGATACGGGGGCTTTGCCGGGGCGGAACCCGGGAACGCGGGCGACGCGCGCAAATTCCTTGGCGATGCGGTCCATCGCTTTGGTGACTTCGTCGGCGGGAATCTCGAGGTCGAGTTCGCGACGGCAGGTAGCTTCGGCCATACTGAATCCTTTCCTGAGGGAGAAACAGCGCAAAGTGAGAGTTCGCGGGTCTCGACAGCGTCCGCCGGTTGGGAACGTCCGAGCAAACCTGTTAGAAGAGGCGAGACAGGTGAGATTCACCCTGCAAGTCAAAAAACAAGTATAGGCGACGCTTTCAGCAGCGTCAATGCGTGACGGTTCTGCGAAGATTTGAGTAAAATGGCCGACCGGGACGGGAGGCCAAGGTGAAAAACAGCGCCATCCTGCTTTTGAAATGTCCGGACCGCAAGGGACTTGACGCGGCGATCGCAGATTTCATTTACTGGCACGGCGGTGACATTCTTCACTTCGAACAACACCAGGCCGGAGAGGAGCGTTTCTATCTTGCCCGCGTCGAATGGGACCTGACAGGCTTCGAGTTCGATCTGAAAGATTTCCCCCAGTGGTTTAGGCCCATCGCTGAGCAATTCTCGATTCAGTGGCGCATTACTACTTCCCATTACCGGCCGCGGGTGGCCATTTTCGTTTCGAAATACGATCATTGCCTCGTCGATCTGCTCTATCGACAGCGGATCGGCGAACTCACTTGCGAGATTCCGCTGATGATTAGCAATCATCCGGACGCAAAGCGCCACGCGGATTTTTACGGCGTTCCCTACCACATAATTCCGGTCACGAAGGAAAACAAGCCCGAGGCCGAGAGGCAGGAGATTGAGCTGCTTAAGAAGAGCAACATCGACTTGGTCGTGCTGGCGCGCTATATGCAGGTGCTTTCGGCGGATTTCATCAAGCAGTATCCGCAGCAAATCATCAATATCCATCATTCGTTCTTGCCTGCTTTTATAGGGGCGAAGCCGCACCATCAGGCGTTTGAGCGCGGGGTGAAGCTCATTGGGGCGACGGCGCACTACGTCACGGTGGTGCTGGATGACGGGCCGATCATCGAGCAAGGGGTAACGCGAATTACGCACCGCGACGCGCTGGAGGAGCTTGTTGAGAAGGGGCGAGACCTAGAGAAAATGGTGCTGTCGCGCGCGGTTCGCTGGCATATCGAGAACCGCATCCTGTTGTATGCAAACAAGACGGTAATATTTGAGTGAGGGGGCTGGGAGGCGCCTGTTGCGCAGGCAGGCTGAAGCGCACACCTACAACGATTTGGTGGCGGCGCGCTGGCCGGGCTGAAGCCCGGTCTCCACATTGTTATGGAGGGCGGCGGTTAGGTCGGCATGGAGCAGGCGATGGAAAAGGTGCTCGCCGGCTTCGCGGCGTACGGAGAGGCGCCCGGCCACGTAGGCGCGGGAGCTGAGGCCGCGCTGCACGGAATCGCAGATGGCCATGTCTTCGTCCTGCACCCTTTCGCTGACGGCAATGCTCTCGCGATTGTGCTGGTCAGCAGCGCGGCTGATATCGGCGAAGTAGTAGTCGAAGATTACGGCGCACTTGTCGACCGCGAGAGGCACTACGAGGTTGGTGTCCATCACGCCTTCGTAGGCGTTAATCATGAAATTGGGATAGATCCACAGATAAAAGGCGCGGCCTTGACGCGTGGCGGCGACGCCGGCGCCGGCGCTAGGGGCGGAATTGGAACCGGACGAGAGCGGGCTGGATTGCAGGCAAGCGCGCTCGAAATTTTCGATTGTGTATTGCGTGTACTCGATGACGCTGCTCAGTTCCTTGTGGGCGTGCGGGACATGGTAGCCGCCGTCGAGATAATTGTCGACGTAGACTTTCCAATTGCAATTGAGCGTGTAGACGCGGCGATCGAAGTATTGCAGTTTTTGCGCGAGCTGGAGCGGCGCGACGAGTCCTGGGACGGCGCCAAGGAACTTGCGAAGCGGCGCGGCTTGCGGATCGAGGTTGACGAAGACGAAATTTTCCCAGGTTTCGACGCGGACAGGGACGAGTCCGTTTTGCGCGCGGTCGAAATTGCAGACACCATCGAACTCGACCATGCCCTTAAGGGCGCCGTCAATGCCGTAGGTCCAGCCGTGATAGGGACAGCGAAACTGCTTGGCGCAGCCGTGGGACTCCGGTACGACGGCGGCGGCATGATGGCGGCAAACATTGTAGAACGCGCGGAGTTGCGCGTCCTCGCCACGGACGACGACGATGGGCTCGCCGGCAATATCCGTGGTGAAGAACGCACCCTTTTCGCGAACTTGATCCAGGCGACCGGCGACCTGCCAGGTTTTTCCAAAAACGGCCGCGAGCTCCAATTCGTGAATGCGCGCATCGCGATACCACGGCGCCGGAATCGTCGAGGCCTTTTCCAGCGGATTGGCGGGATTGTACAGGTTCAGGATTTCGCGGACGCTTTGGTTCATGGGCGCTCCTCGATGCGGGCACAAGGACACTTCATACCTCGAAATCTGCGAGGGGAGAAGCGGAAAGTGAAGAGGGGTCTTAGGTTGTAACGAGAGGCTTGGATCGGTCCACTAAAAACACTTAGAGGAAGAAGGTCAATACCCCAGCTTCTTATCCACGACGTTTAGCAACGGCTCTCCGCGGCGGAATCTGTCGAATTGGGCAATGAAGAAACGCATGGCGTTGTCCAGCCAGTCGGGTGTGTGGTCTGCGCAATGCGGACAGAGCAGGACGTTTTCCATTTTGTAAAAAGGGTGCCCATTTGGCAGCGGCTCTTCAGCAAAGACGTCTAGCGCAGCCCCTTTGATTGTGTGTACCGAGAGCGCCTTGATCATTGCACGTTCCTCGATTACAGGGCCGCGGCCGACGTTGATGATCACAGCGCTCGGCTTCATGGCCGCGAATTCCTCTGCGCCAATCAGTCCGCGCGTCTCGGCATTTAGAGGCGCCGCCACGACGACGTAATCACAGTGCGACAGCATCTCAACGCGGTGATCCGGGCTGTAGATTTGATCCACAAAGGGGTCCGCATTGTTTTGCGTGGAGACATGACGCTTGATTGCGAGGACGTTCATTCCTAGCGGCCGAACCCTTGCAGCAACAGCGCGGCCTATATCACCGTATCCGACAATGCCGACCGTTTTGCCCGAAACGGGCAGCACATCAAAAGGTTCCCACACGCCCGCCATTTGGTTGCGAATCATGCGGCGGAAATCCTTGGCGAAATAGAGGATCGCGGCAAGAGCAAATTCTCCGAGCGACGGGCTGAACACGCCGCTTCCATTTGTCATTGTGACGTTGCTTGCGATGAGTTCGGGGAAAAGCGTCCGCTCCAATCCGGCCGAGCGAGAATGGACCCAGCGCACGCCGTGTGACATCAAGAAGACTTCGCGAATCGGGGAACGCGACCCCGACCAGTTCAAAATAATTCCGGCGTCGCCCGCGGCTTTTTCGAATGCAGCGGCTGAGTTTCCAATCACCACGTTCGCGGTTTCACGCAACTCGTCGAGCATCGAGAGCTGCGGCTCGTCAGGATCGGACAAGACGAGAATCGAAAGTTTTTTCATTGCTGCTTCGCTTCCGCGAACTTCTTCGAGTAAGCAGCCGAAGGCTGGCGGCGTCCTGCGCCGACCGCAAGCATTAGTATCCCCGAGACAAAAAAACTGCCCACCAGATACCAAAGACCTGCAGTAAAGGAGCGCGTGCGCGAAACCAAGTAGCCCATGATCAGCGGACCCAAGAACCCGCCAAGGTTGCCCACGGAATTGATAAAGCCGATGGACGCAGCTGCCGCAGACTCGCTCAGAAACTCAGTTGGCACAGCCCAGAAAGCGGGATGGAACGCATAATACGCGGCACCCACCAGGGTGAAGAAACTGATCGAGAGCGCCAAGTGCGATCCCGAGCTGATGGCGAGAAAAAGCGCCAGCCCGCTGAGCAACACCGGAACAGCTGCATGCCAGCGACGCTCGCGGCTTCGATCGGAATGCCATCCGTTTAGTTGCTGGGTCAGAAAACCTGCCAAGTAAGGCAGGGAGGCGAGCAGTGTCACTCGCAGATCGCTCTGCCCGGACAAGCGCTTCAGCATAGTGGGAAGCCAAAACGCGATTCCGTAGTTCCCAGTCACCGCAAAGAAATAGGAGGAGGTGAGCAGAATAACGTCACGGTGATGCAGGGCCTGCCAAATGCTGTAGGAGCGAACTTCCTGCTTCGCTTTTTTCTCGCGATCAAGTTGCGCGGTGATCCACTCGCGTTCCTCGGAACTGAGCCAATTCGCTTGCCGGGGCCAGTCCGTCAGGTAAACCAGGGTGATCAAGCCCAAAATGATTGCTGGCACTCCTTCAAGAATGAAAAGCCACCGCCAGCCTCTTAAGCCCAACCATGACAGTCCAAGCAGCAAGCCCGCGAGCGGCGAGCCAATGACGTAAGAAAGGGGCATGGCCGCATAAAAGCCCGCCACGGCCTTCGCGCGGTCGGCAGCTCGGAACCAATGGGTCAAGTAAACAATGACCGCAGGAAAGAAGCCGGCTTCGGCGGCGCCCACCAGGAAACGCACGATGTAAAATTCCCGAGCCGTGTGAATGAAAGCCATCAGGACGGTCAGCAGTCCCCAGGAGATCATGATGCGAGCGATCCAGCGGCGCGCACTCCAGCGTTCGGCAATCAGCGCGCCCGGAATTTCCAATAAGAAGTAACCAAGGAAAAAAATGCCGGCGCCCAGACCGACGGCGCGGTCGCTGAAACCCAGGTCCCCGGGCATTTGGAGGGCGGCGGCGCCCACGTTCATGCGGTCGAGGAAAGCGATAATGTACAAGACGAAGAGAAACGGCAGTAGCCGGCGGGCTATGCGGGGCCTTGCGCACTGCGCAACGCCGGTTGTGGCAGGGACCGGAATCGCGTCGTCGAGCTTCAGCGCTTGCTTTGTATTTTCAGGAAGCATTCTTGGGGATGCCGCCAAATTCCGCGCGTAGTATAGCGAAAAAGAACAGCGGAACATCGCGCACGGGATGTCGACTTCCTTTAAATCTTCTGGAATGCGGCTTGAATTTTCCTGACTTCGCTCCGCGCCGCGCTTGTGCCATCATACTGTCCGGTAATTAAATAAACGACGCACATCTCTTGTGTCGACCTCGGAGGCCACGCCCGCATGCGCGCTCTTAGTGGTGGGACAGCCGCAGCAGTTGTCCTCTTCGGTTTCGTGGTGTGCTGTGTCGCCGCAAGGCAGAATTCGCACGCGGAAAGAATCCGCATAGTCCCCAACGAAGCCGAACAGCGAGTCGACGTTGTCATCGATGGTGAGCTCTTTACCTCCTACATCTGGCCCGAAAAGCTTGCCAAGCCCGTTCTCTATCCTGTCCGCACCGCCAAAGGTGCCGTCGTCACCCGGGGCTTCCCGCTCGAGCCGCGGCCCGGCGAGCGTGTCGATCATCCGCACCACGCTGGCTTGTGGTTTAACTACGGCAACGTCAACGGCTTCGATTTCTGGAACAACTCCGAAGCCATCAAGTCCGACGACGCCCCCAAAATGGGTAACATTCGCCATCGCGCCATCACGCTGGCAAGGAGCGGCTCAAACGAAGGCGAGCTCGAAATCGAAGCCGACTGGATCTCCGGTAAGCAGCAACGCATTTTGAAGGAGCACACCCGCTTCGTATTCCGCGGCAGCCCGAATTTCCGGAGCATCGACCGCATCACTACCTTGCAAGCGCTCGGCGAAAAAGTCGCCTTCAATGACGACAAGGAAGGTGTTCTCGGCCTGCGCGTGACTCGCGCCTTGGAGGCTCCCTCCGACAAGCCCGAAGTCTTCACCGATGCCAACGGCCGCCCGACAAATGTCGCGAAGCTCGACAATACCGGTGTCAACGGTGTCTATCTCACCAGCGAAGGTAAAAAAGGCGATGCCGCCTGGGGCACGCGCGGCCGCTGGTGTAATCTCAGCGGCCAAGTCGGCGACGAGCCGGTCACCATCACCATCCTGGACCATCCCGCGAACCCCGGCTTTCCCACCTACTGGCACGCTCGCGGCTACGGCCTATTCGCCGCAAATCCACTAGGCCCAAAAATTTTCAGCAACGGTAAGCAAGAACTAAACTTTTCCCTCGCACCAAACCAAAGCGTGACCTTCCGCTACCGCGTCCTAATCTCCTCCGAAATTCTCACTCCAGAAAAATCCGAAGCCGCCTACCAAAGCTTCGAATCATCCAATCGCTGAGACGACGCAGTCGCGCTTTCTAATAGCCCTTTACTTTGACCACCTAGTACGTGAATTCGTGCGCGCCCTCGAGGAGGACCTGGTGTGCGGTGCGGGCGGGGATACGGATGATGTCGCCAGCGTAGAGCTTCTGACAGGTGCCGCCCTGAATGGTGCTGTTGCGTTTTTCGTCAACGGCAGTTTCACTGGCCAGCGGGGTGCCATCTCCTCGAAAAAGGACGCCCCCGCTTCGGTACACATGGGCATCGGGGTTAGAAGAGGAGTTTCAACGCCAATTGACCGATGCGCGAAGCTTGCCAGCCAGGAAATTTGTCAGGCCGTTGAAGCTGAATTCTGCTGGCTGGAAAAATTTGTTGTCCAAGTCCACGCGGCTGCGCTCGAGCACACCTCCGAAGCGCAGGGCATGCTTACCCAATACCCAGCTTACGTCGTCGCTCCACGTGAAGTTGTTGCGGACGAAGCTGGCGGAGGGGTTGTCGCCGAAATTGAACGCCCCGTTGACTCTGATCTGCTGGATGGCTTTCACCGGTTGATAAGGCAGAGCAACGCCCAAGTCCGACACGCTTAGCGCGTTGGCGGCCGGGCCTCGACTAGCCTTTTCGCGTGAATAGCTGAAGCGTGTGTCATTCAGCAGGCGAGAGCTGAAAACATGACTCTCATGAAGCAGGATGTTTTGCGAAACGATCGTTGAGCCGTCTCGATAGCTCAGAAAATTCGAAGAGTCAAACAGCGCACTTCGCTTAAAGCGGTCATAGGCGTAGCGTATCGATAGCCGGTCGCGCGCGCTGAATACGTGGTCGACCCTGCCCAAAATGTCGTGGAAGTCCTGCTGGTCCGGCTGGACAAGAGTAACCTGGCCGGTGACGGGGTCGCCGACAGGGATACCCTTCAGCAGGCTAATAACCGCCGGATCGGCAGCGGTCGCTCTCTGTGCCGCGGTGGGGACCGTCTGAGTGCTTGGCAACCCCACGTTGCGAAAACGCGTGGCCTGGTAGGCGCCGAAGAAGAACGTCTTGTCGCGGATAATCGGGCCGCCAAAGGTGCCACCGACTGGTTGCGCTTGATTGATCCCGGCCCTTATCCTTCAAGGAAACCGTCGATCCGTCCGCCAGCCTCGTAGTCAAGGGCGCAAAGAAGTTTCTCGCGTTGTGCTGCCTTCCCAGAAGGCACCGAACCAGCGCGTTCGCCGAGTTGAGCGACGTGTCGCTGGACGCCTTCCTCCGTCGGTGGGTACGTCAAGCGAGCAGCTTTGGGTGTGGTCGTGCGCGATAGTTTGCGATTCGCTCGGACACAAACCCCACCCGTTCTGCTAAAGTTGCCCTTGGCGGCGAAAGATAGGGTTGAGCGACGAGTGTGTCAAACGGGAAATACTAAAATTTCGATTTAAACAAGCTGAACGATTGATGCTTGATTGCACCCGCGGTGCCGGCGGGCAAGAGCTGAGAAGAGACTGCATGGACGTTCATCAACTGGAACTGTTTCTGGCGGTGATGGAATCGTCGAGCATGACGCGCGCCGCGGAGAAAATCCACTTGTCGCCGGGCGCGGTCAGCTTGCAATTGCACAATCTGGCCACGGAACTGAACACGGAATTATTCGTTCGCTCTGGAAAGCGGTTGATCCCCACGCCCGCGGCTTCGCGCCTGGCGGAACACGCGAAGGCAGTGATCAAACGGATGAGCCAGATCCGGCAGGAATTTGCGAACGATTTATCCAAAGATACGCGCCCGTTTCATTTCGCAACCGGAGTGACCACACTGATTTATCAGCTCGGCGGGCCGCTGCGGCAACTGCGAAAGCAGTTCCCGAACACGGAGATTCGCGTTACGGTGGGGGTTACCGAAGATATCGTGGCGGGTGTGCTGGACCGCCGATTCGACCTCGGACTTATTTCGCTGCCCGTTTCGGAAGAGAAGCTAAAGATCATGCCGCTCTTCGAGGAAGAGCTCCTATTGTTGCGGCCCTCGGCGACGAAAGTGCGCGGCGGACACATAGGCTCGATACAGCCGGCCGAACTCGCCGGCGTTCCTTTTCTTTTGTATCCGACGCGCAGCAACATTCGCCTGGTTATCGATCAGTTTTTCCGGGAGCTCGACCTGGTGCCCAACGTGCTGATGGAGGCGGAAGACACTGAAGCGATCAAGCGCTTGGTGGAGTCTGGCTTCGGCTATTCGATTCTTCCGGACCATGCTGTGCGGGGGACGTATTTCTTCCATACGCTGCGGGTGAAGGGGCATCGCTTGACGCGAAGCCTGGCGCTCACCATAGCGCAGGCAGACTATCCCCGAAGATTGACGGAATCGATTGCCGTTTTTCTGCAAGGCGCTTTGAAACAAGAATAACGCGACGGCGAGGGGAAGCGCTCAGTGCCCGTTGAGGTTCATCCAGCTTTCCGCGTTGGAGCGGAATAGGCGCGTGACATCGCGCTGAATATCCTCGCGCGTGACGCCGCGGCCGTCTTCGGCTAACAGGCGATAGGAGTTAGAGAGGATGGGAGCGAGGGTTCGGCGCGTGTTGCTCCATTTATAGATCACTTGTTCGAGAACGCGGGCATCCGAATGCTGCGGAATGAAGCTGGTGCCCAGCATTTCGATGCGCTCGCGGGTAATCTCTTCGACGATGGAGGGATTGTTCATGAACCACCAACAGCCGAAGGGCATGAGGTTGCTGAACTTTCGCGCATAGACGCATAGCTCGTGCTGGTTTTCGCGGCTTAGCACACTCACCAGGAAACGATTCTTCGGAAAAGTACTGCAAAGATTTTCGAGCGAGCGTAGGTCCGCGCGGCCTACGGCATCGCCGGCCAGACGCAGGGCTGGGTTTGCTTGCGGGCGCACACCGATCATAAGCGATAGCGGAAGGTCGAGTTCGCGGCAAGAAGGCAGTACGGCTTCTGCCAGCAGATGGTTGCCGAGGGTTTCGGCCGGATAGAAGAAAGCGTCGGGAAGGGAGACGGCCATATACTTGGGCCGCATGCGCTCGTACCAATCGAAAAGGAAGCGCTGGACCTCAGCCGTGGATTTTCCCGAGGCTTGCGCGTCGACGTTATAGCCCTGGGTGGCCAGCACCTGCCAGTTGACTGCCCAATGCCTGAGAATTTTGTCGAGCCGGAGTGCGGCGCGAAATTGCGGATGCTCGCGAGCGCCGTTCAACCAAGCTGGAGCTTCCTCGGGGTCCAGGGGGTCGTTGGTCATTACCACAACGCTGATTCCAGCCATGTCAAACACGCGCCGGATGTGGGCATCGAGGGATTGGGTCTGGAAAAAGGCGCGCGCTTCGGCCAGGTCCAAGCGGTCGGTGTGCAAGCCAAAAGCCTTGAGGACGGCGACAACGCCTCGCGTGGATTCGGATATCGGGGTGTTTTCGACAAATAGCGCGCGCCAGATGGCGTCGGCCTGTTGCGCCTTGGAAAGAGCGAAATACTGCTCGGGCTTGGTGTGCGAGGAGCGGAAAAATTCAGCCTCGAGATAGTGGTATGTGAGCAGTTCGTCGATACCCCACAAACCGAGCTTGCCGAACGAGGGAGCAAACAGGTGCGTGTGGATGTCGATGAACGGGGTGGCCGCCAAAACGTCTTCGACCACCATGGAGATTTGCGCGATTTCGAGCACTTTCGCGTCGTTTGATTCGGGACGCGCGCTGGCCTGCTTGGGAAGTGTGGCTTTCATACGGAAGTCCGACCTCGACGCCTGGAGTGCTGAAATATCAATTCTAGCAGCGATTCGTTCACTGGCCATTCGGGACGCGAAGAGTCAGTTGGCCGCGAGACGGTGAGGCTATTCAGCGTTTGATGGAGTGTCAACCTGTAAAAACTAAAGTTAGGATTCAGCGATACTTAATGAACGCAAGGCCGTTCTCGAAACCTAGCGATTCGACTGTTTGGGCGGAAGGCTGCTAGCAAACAGACCGTGGCTCCCCGCACGTCAAGGATGGTAGCGCCCGAGGAAGGGAACGCGTCCGGTCATCGGGCGCCCTCCAACAATCCCAGCGCCGCCAACCAATCCCGAAATCGTTCTATCCAGGAATCCACCGGCAAACCCCTCTTGCGCATCCCGAATCCATGTCCCCCTTGCGCATAAATGTGCATCTCCGCAGGTAAGCCCGCTTTTTTCCACGCCGCATACAATCGAATCGAGTTCTCCATTGGAGACACGGTCTTGTCGTCATCGGCATGCACCAGAAACAATGGCGGCGCGTCAGCCGCGGGCGTCACATCCTCCGGAGTACCCGGATATATGGGCGCAGCGAAACTCGGCCGGCTCTTCGCATCGAACTGCAGTGCAACCGCGGCCGTGACATAGCCTCCCGCCGAAAATCCGATTATGCCGATGCGATCCGGTGCGATGCCCCACTCCGTTGCATGAGCGCGCACCACGCGAATAGCTTGCTGCCCGTCGGCAATCGCAAGCGGAATCACCGTTTTCCGCCGTTCCGCCATCTTAGCTGTGCCGCCCTCGTCGACATCGCCCGTGCGCACGACGCGATACTTCAGTACGATGGCGGTCACACCGAACGAGTTCAGCCGGCGCGCGACATCGCCTCCCTCATTGTCGATCGACAGCCAGCGAAAGCCGCCACCCGGGCAAATAATGATCGCGGTCCGCGTCGCTGCGGAAGAGTCAGGGAAATACACGGTAAGCGTAGGATGAGTGACGTTGCTGACCCGCCGCACGTTGTCGTGCGGCCCAATGGCGTCTGTTTCGGGGTAATCCCAGCTTTCAGACCCCGGCGCCGCCGCCGGCCACAGAGGGATCACCTTGGGTTCCGCCGCCAAAGCGGCACCTGACAGCATCACGCTGCAAAAGATTCCGCCAAGTATCTTCATGGCGGTGAAGTCTATCACTCAATTTTGGAGTGTGGCAGCTTGCCGCCGGTTTAAGAAAAACCAAACCTGTCGTTGAGGTTTTACCGTTTGACTCCGCAACCTACGCGTACCAGAATACAAACCCTCCAAAGCCAATGCCGCCGAAGGACCCCAAGTCTCTCCGCAGCTATCGCTGGTACGGCCCCGATGACCTGCGTTCGTTCGGGCATCGCTCGCGCGCCGCTTCCATGGGCTGCGTGCAAGCCGATTATGCTGGCAAGCCGGTCATCGCCATCATTAACACGTGGAGCGACATCAATCCCTGCCACAGTCATTTGCGCGAACGCGCGGAAGACGTGAAGCGCGGCGTGTGGCAAGCGGGCGGCTTCCCGGTGGAGATGCCCGCCATCACCCTCGGCGAGACATTTCAGAAGCCGACCACGATGATGTATCGCAATCTCCTGGCCATGGAGACCGAAGAGTTGCTGCGCTCCTATCCCGCGGACGGCTGCGTGCTCCTCGGAGGGTGCGACAAAACCACGCCGGCACTGCTCATGGGTGCGATCAGCGCGAATCTTCCTGCAATTTTTGTTCCCGCAGGTCCGATGCTCCGGGGCAACTGGCGCGGCCAGATACTTGGCAGCGGCTCGGATGTTTCCAAATATTGGGCCGAGCGACGTGCCGGCAATATCGATCAGCAAGCCTGGATGCAAATCGAGGAGGGCATCGCGCGCTCCGCGGGGACATGCATGACCATGGGCACCGCCTCCACGATGACCAGCGTGGCGGAAGTCCTTGGCCTTTCCTTACCGGGCGCCAGCAGCATTCCCGCGGTCGACGCCAATCATCCCAAAATGGCCAATCGATCCGGACGCCGCATCGTGGAGATGGTCTGGGAGGACCTCAAGCCGCGAAACATTTTGCGCGAAGCTTCTTTCAACAACGCAATCGCCACCGTGCTCGCGCTTGGCGGCTCCACAAACGCCGTGATTCACATGCTGGCGATCGGAGGGCGTGCGGGAGTCAAGCTGACCATCGACCGCTTCGACGAACTTTCCCGCAAGACGCCCCTGCTGGCCAACTTGCGCCCCAGCGGCAAGTATTTGATGGAGGATTTTTACTACTCAGGCGGTTTGCCGGCATTGCTGAAAGCTCTCGCTGCTCACCTGGATCTGCAATCGCTGACGGTCACGGGCAAAACTCTGGGCGAAAATATCGCAAGCTCGGAAATCTACAACGCTGATGTGATTCGCGGCACCGATAACCCCGTTTTCGAATCAGGCGGCTTGGCTATCCTGCACGGCAATCTGGCTCCCAGCGGCGCTGTCATCAAGCCCGCAGCCGCCGAACCCGCCCTGTGGAAGCATGCCGGGCGTGCCATCGTCTTTGACAGCTATGACGAAATGAACGCTCGAATCGATGACCCCACTCTCGATGTGGACGCAAACAGCGTGCTGGTTCTGCGTAACGCCGGCCCCAAAGGCGCGCCAGGCATGCCCGAATGGGGCAATCTGCCCATTCCGCAGAAGCTTCTGAGAGCGGGCGTACGCGACATGGTGCGTATCTCCGACGCAAGAATGAGCGGCACAAGTTACGGCGCGTGCGTGCTGCATGTCGCGCCGGAATCGTTTGTCGGCGGACCTCTCGCGCTGCTGAAAGAAGGCGACATCGTCGAGCTGGACGTAACCGCGCGCCAAGTGAATATGCTCGTAAGCGAAGAGGAATTGGCTCGACGCCGAGCTGCGTGGCGGCCGAAGGAAGGCATCTATCCGCGCGGCTACGGCAAATTGTTTCTGCAACACATCACCCAAGCCCACGAAGGATGCGACTTCGATTTTCTCGAAGGCACCGCGTCGATCCCCGAACCGGAGATCCACTGAAACGGGGCCTAGGATAGAAGGCGCTTGCGGAACGAAGTCGCTGGCCTACGAGCGGGGGTATCGAGAGAAAGGCTCAAAGGTTTTGTCGGGAGGCATCAAGGTCGGAACGAAGATTGGTTCAGAAATCCTCACCCGATGGATTAAGCAACACTATGGTCAAGCGCGCGCTATGCCTGGCCGCCCTGCTTCCTGGCGGGATCGATTCATTCCAATTGGGAGACTTGGTTCACTGAGGGCCGGGCGAGTAGCAAAACCTCATAGCAATCAAACCTCACGCCCACACAAGTCGCACCCTGCGGAGCACCGTTCCGCTGGACATGGACGACATGACCCGTACAGCGCCATTCGGACGCGGGCTTATGTGTGACTTCTTCTGGCATCTCGAAAGCGACATGCACTGGCGTGCCCTTGCAAAGGGGCAAATTCGTTGCAAAGGATATGCCTCGTGTAGAAACATTCAGCGACTCCACTGTGTGCTCTAGCGCGGCAGACTTTGCAATGCGGACGCGAAGCGGAATTTTGAGGCCGAATCGTTCGGCAAGGCGTCGTTCGGTTCGAGTCATGGGAACGACATTCTCCCCTGGCTAATAAGGGAGCCTTGGAACCAAATTGATATACCTAACTGGCACAGAATGGCACATTTCCTCTTCCTCGATACGTAGCACTTTGCCTCGCTTTGCTTCGCCGGAATTGATGAAAACTCCAGTAAAAATCAACAAAAACGCGGGATTTTCAGAGATTCTGAAAAGCGGATGTGCGGGAGGAGGGATTTGAACCCCCACGGCCTTTCGGCCACAAGATCCTAAGTCTTGCGCGTCTGCCAGTTCCGCCACTCCCGCAGGGTGGACAGCGCATCCATTATACAAGCGATGTGTCGTGCAGGACGATGAGGTGGAGGCGGCGAACGGCCGGCATGTAACCGCTATATGGCGGGATCGGTGTTCGCGGCCGCAGCGGTTGCGTTCACACGGATTACATTGGTCTCATCGGTGAAGAAATGACGCTGGCCAGAAGCACCGGAAGTAGTCGGGTCGGCAGTGACGCTATAGCTGGTTATAATCGCGCCTGTGGGGATCGGAGTGTACACGAACTTATAGCCGCTCTTGGAACCGCTGGCCAGGGCGGCGTCGATCAAGCACGAAGAAGTCGCCGTGGGCGAGTTCGGAGGCGCACAGTTGGCCGCCGCGCCCCCGTCACTGAGGTCGGCAAGTGCTGCGGCGAAGCTAGCGCCGTAAGTGGACTGGTAGACGATTTGCGAAGTATTGATGGAACGCAGGGAGGCGACGGCCGAAGCTTCATTAGCAGCCATGCGGGAGCGCAGAAGGTTGGGAACGGCAATCGCCGCGATAACCAGGATGACGGCCACGACGATCAACAACTCGATTAGCGAAAAACCTCTTTGCTTCGAGGGCATCTGGTCTGGGCCTCCGCAAACCTTACGCAAACCGATTGTAAACGGCGACAACAGCATCGATCGCTCCCAGCTTGCCTCGAATGCGAAGCCACGCGCGAAATAGTTCCCACATAGTATATGTTTTTGACGGAGGAGGACGGGATTTTTCACTTGCCGTAAGCTCGGGTCGGGGCATTTGGCGGGCCCGCAGGCTCACCAGTCCACACTGGATTACCGGCCTGACGCAGAGCATAATAGTGGCAACGGTCCCAAGCGTTTGGCGCGCCTGAGCAGAGGAGTTGGCGCGCATCCAAAAATTCCCAAGTCGAGGAGTGGAGCTGCGAACGAAGACAGCGCAATGAATGATTGTCCAAGAGCAAGGCGATGAACTCGTTCTGATCCGGCAAACGGATCACGCGGTGCTGTCCGGCTTTTTCGCGCGCGAGTGGGGCAACGACCTTTTTCAGCGGCCGGAGCCTTTCGAGTCGGTGCGGCTGGCGGCCAGCGAACACGACAACGGCTGGCGGGAATGGGAGCTGCAGCCGCAAATCGACCCAAAAACGCGTTTGCCCTATAGCTTCATGTCGCTTCCCACGGACGCGCATATTGAGCTGTATCAGCGTGGGATTGAGCGTGTGGTCAAAAGCGATCGTTACGCCGCGTTGCTGGTGAGCGTGCACACATCGGGATTGTATGACCGGGCGCGCGCGACAATCCCCGGCTTTTCCGCGAAGTACGTGAAATCCACGGAGGCAGAGCTAGTCAGCGGGTTTCTACAAGGGTTGAAGCTGCAGCAATTGCGGCTGAAAGTGGATCTTCGCGGTGACGCGGCGACGAAGGAATTTGTCCTGGACAAATTGGTGGAGAACAATTCGCGGCGGCTCGAAGCCTTGGACCGTCTCTCGCTCTACTTCTGCATGAGCAGCACGCCGCACGATGCGACCATCGAGGGCGTCCCCGTGGATGACCAGGGCAGCGAAGTCGATTGGGAGTTGCGGCCGGATGGGCCTAATGCGGTTTCGCTGGGGCCTTATCCATTCCGAAGAGAACCGCTACAGTTGAGCATCCTAACAAGGCGGGTCCCGAAGCGTTTGTATACCGATAATCTCGACTTCCAGAAAACGCTGGCGCGCGCGCCATATACAGCCTTGAATTTTACGCTGCACGCCGGCGGTGCATTGTCCGCCGCCCGCTTTGCTGTCGCGTAGCTTACGTCAGCCGATTCCCGCGTGTTTCCGGCAGCATCAGAGAGAGCATCGCGGCGACAAAGAAAGCGCCCGCTTGCAACAAAAACGCAGGGCCGATGCCGTGCTGAATGGCCAGAGCGCCGACCGCGAAAGGCGCAACGGCTGAAACTCCGCGCCCAACGTTGTAGCTCAAACCCATGGCCGCGGCGCGGATTTCGCCAGGAAAGATTTCGCTGGCGATCGCGGCGTATCCCGAAAAAAATCCCGTTCCAAAAAACGCGACAAATGGCCCCAGGAGCAGCAGTAAAGTGGGGCTGCTGGTCATTCCGTAGATCGGCACAAGCATGGCGGCAATTAGCAGGTATGTGAAATAAGGCTTTCTGCGGCCGAATGCGTCGGCGAGGAAGCCGAAAGCTACATATCCCAGGAATTTTCCTGCGCACAACACCAGAAAGAATGTAGTTGTTTTTACCAGGCTGAGCCCGCGCCCGCCTTGTGCTGGTGGGAGAGACAAATAGGCAGGGATCCACGTGAACAACCCCCAGTATCCGAACAGGGCGCAGGTGTTCATCGTTGTTGCCAGCAGTCCGGTACGCAAGACTTTGCCGGAGAGCAGGCGACGGAGCGGCGGCCGCTGCGCGCTAACCAGTTGGCGTTCGCTCCACAAAGTGGGTTCCGGCACACTGGATTGAATCCAGAACACCAGCAGCGCCGGCAGAACGCCTACCAGGAAGACTGCGCGCCAGCCGAAGTTCGGCAGCACCAGCCGGACGACTAAGGCTGCGATCGCTTCACCAATCGCATATGCCGATTGCATCAGGCCCAGGGCCTTGCCGCGGTGTTCCGGCCTCCACGTCTCCGCGATTAGCGCGGCGGCGGCGGTCCATTCGCCGCCCATTCCCAGACCCAGAACAAAACGAAACGCCGCCAATTGCGTGACTGAGTGCGAAAAAGCGCAAGCCGCGCTGGCCAGCGAATACACCAAAATTGACAACATCAAGGAACGCGTGCGCCCGATGCGGTCCGCCACGAGTCCGAACAACAGCCCGCCAATCGCGGAGGCCACCAGAGTTAGGGAATTCAGAAAGCCCGCCGTCTGCGTGTCCATGGAGAATTCGCGGATCAGGTAGGTGAGCACGAGCGAATACAGCATCACGTCCATGGCGTCCAGCATCCAGCCGAGCCCGCCCGCGAGGAGCGATTTGCGCTCCGCGGCCGTGATCTGGCGAGGCCAGCCCAAGTGCCGTGACGAGTCGCTCGCCGCCGCAGCTTCCTTTTTGGCCGGTTGGAGAATGTCAGGCATCGCGCGCGATTTTATCTGACTTTGCTCATTGACCTGTCAATGTATTCACGGGCACAGTCCGAAAAAACTCGCGCTTTTGCTTTTGCGTGCGAGGATTTCCGCTTGACTTCCGAATGACCTGCTTGCATTGTTAAGAGCTTTGTTCCTCGGAAAATCCGCTCCGAGGGAGAGAAAGGCGCATTCCGGCTCGACATGACCCGCGTACGGCTCTGTTTTCACGATCGCTGCTTCGATGGCACCGCCTCCGCCGCGCTCTTCTACCGCTTCTACCGCGAACGCTTCGACTCCTCCGCCGAATTCCATTTCAGCGGCATGACGCACCGCGCAGCGCATCCCTGGGAGGGCGGGCTATTCGACGGCGATGAGAACGTGATCGTGGACTTCAAATATTCGAATTCACCAAAACTGACCTGGTGGTTCGATCATCACCAAAGCGCGTTCCTCACTCCGGAAGATGCCCGGCATTTTCGAGAACATCGCGGCCCGCACATGTTTTATGAGCCCGACTACCGCTCGTGCACCAAGCTGATCGCCACGGTGGCAAAGGAGAAATTCGGATTTGACACGCGGCCGCTGGACGATTTGATCCACTGGGGCGACATCATTGATGGCGCGCAGTATCCCACGCCGCAGGCCGCCGTAGAGATCGCCGAGCCCGCCACGCAGCTTGCGTTGGTGATTGAAGCTGCGCCGGAAGACGGCCTGCCCGCGCGCATTATTCCCGAGCTGGCCTATCGCCCGCTCGCGGAGATGGTCCAGTTGCCGCTCGTGGCCAAACACTTGGGCCCTTTGCTCGAGCGCCACCGCCGCTCGATTGAAGTTCTTCGCCAGCGTGCGGAAGCCCGCGACAACGTCATCTTTTTTGACGTCAGCGATCTGGACCTCGAAGGCTACAACAAATTCATTCCCTACCTGCTGCACCCGGAATGCGTCTATTCGGTCAGCGTGAGCGCGTCAGCCGTGCGCGCGAAAGTCAGCCTCGGGACAAATCCGTGGAATCAAGCGAGCGCCGACAAAAACCTGGCGTCGCTGGCGGAGAAGTTTGGCGGCGGCGGCCACCCGCGAGTGGCCGCTATTTCTTTCGAACCGAGCGACCTTCCCCGCGCCCGCGAAGTCGCCCGCGAACTCACCGCCGTCCTCCGCGCCTGAAACCTACGTTGTGGATTCGCGCACAAGGAATTGCCGCTCAGCCACCGCGTTCGACAAAGTTGCGCGGCCAATGTAAAATTCTAAAGTTGTCTGTGGGCCGGTAGCTCAATGGTAGAGCAGCTGACTCTTAATCAGCGGGTTGCAGGTTCGAGTCCTGCCCGGCTCACCACTTGTTTTCAACACCTTAGCATCAAAATTGGTACCGCTGTCGTTGTCCACTGGAATCCGTAAACCAGCGGGGTTGCAACACGTTCATACATTGCGGCCTTCTATGGGGATAGCAGTGCCGCTGATGTGGGCGGCGCGTTCATCGCAAAGCCAAAGCACCAGGTCAGCGACGTCGCTGGGCTGAAGCCATTTCGAAAAATCGGCGTTGGGCATCGCTTTGCGGTTGGCCGGCGTGTCCATAGTGCCGGGCAGCACTACGTTTGCCGTGACACCGGCGTCCTTGTTTTCGAGGGCTACGCTGCGTACGAGCATGGCAAGCGCGGATTTGAAGGTAACGTAAGCGGCAAGCCCGGCGTGCGGTTCGACGGCGGTGAGGCTGCCGATGGCGACGATGCGGCCCGACCCAGACTTACGTAGATGCGGGAGGGCGGCGCGCAGCGTATAAAACGCGGAGGTAAGATTGAGGTCGCGCATCTGCTCCCAGGTGGCGTCGTCCGTTTCGGCGACGGACTTGCCGCCGGCGAAACCGCCCAAAACGTGTACGAGAACGTCGAGCTTCCGGTAGCGGTCGATAATGGAGTTGACAGCGCTGCTTACCGCGGCGGACTTGGTGAAATCGACCGGCAGCGCTGCGAAATTGGGCAGCGGGAAGTCTTGCTGAGAGACGCTACGAGAGGCGCCGACGACCGTTGCGCCCGTGGCGAGGAAACGCCGGGTGATGAAGGAGCCGAGGCCGCCTTTCGCTCCGGTGATAAAAACAACTCTATCGCTCATTTTGGTGCGAACCCCCGGAGAGATTGTCGCTCAGCAGATATGAGTCTGAAAACGGAAAAAGGTTTCAAAAGAGTTGGCGGCGCCGGTATCATGCAGTCATGTTTAGTTGCAGATTTCTAGCCTCACTCTTGCTAATCAGCAAAATAATTTCATGCGTTTAAAGGTAGTAGAGCCGCGGGACGCGACGTTGTACTGGACAAAGAACGCTGTCCATTGTTGAATGTCGTCGCGCCTGTCGATTTCTTGCCGCCCCTATCGGACTTGCGTTTGGCATAATCGACGTTCCGCAAAGCGAGCGGGTCTAGTCTGGTTGCTGCAAGGAGAGCTTTCTCATGGCGGAGTCCGAAGTAAATCTAACCAAAACCTACGACGCGATCGTCATCGGATCCGGCGCAGCAGGCGGGATGGCTGCACACGTTCTTACCAGCCACGGTTTGCAGGTGCTCCTGCTCGAGGCAGGGAAAAAACTCCCCATCGAGAAGGAATTGCGCTCCATGGAGTGGCCTTATGATAATCCTCACCGCGGAGCGCTTCCTCCCGACTCGCATTCCCTCACGTTCAACGAATACACTATCCGCAATCCTCCCTACGGCCCCGGCTTCGAAAAAGCCAAGCATCTCAAGAGCTATGTCGGCAACACCGACTATGTGAAGAATATCGTGGTCGACGAGCGCGAGAATCCCTTCACCGGTACGAACTACGCCTGGGTTCGCGCGCGCTGCCTCGGCGGAAAAACAAATATTTGGGGACGCCTCGCGCTGCGCCTGTCCGATTACGACTTCAAGGCCAAGAGCCGCGACGGCTACGGCGAAGATTGGCCCATCAGCTACAACGACATCGCGCCTTACTACGACAAGGTGGACTTGTATCTCGGCATCACCGGCGTGAAGGAAAATCTGCCGCATCTTCCCGACAGCATTTTTCAGCGTCCCACCAAGCTGAACTGCGCCGAGGTCACGCTGAAAGAAAGCCTCGCAAAAATGGGCCGCGTGCTTACCCAATATCGCGCCGGCGTCACCAGCGACGGGCTCAAGCACAATAAGTATCGCAGCCGCTGTTATGGGCGCGGCGCTTGCGAACGCAAGGGTGGTTGCGACATTCACGCCGCGTTTGATTCTCCCACCGGCCTGATCTATCCCGCAATGGACACGGGAAATTTGGCGCTGCGCACCAATGCCGTGGTGCGTGAAATCACCGTTGATCCGCAGACCGGCAAGGCTAGCGGCGTGCATTTCATCGACTCCCAGACAATGAAGGACTACGCCGTCCGCGCAAAGGTGGTCGTCGTCGCTGCTTCCACGCTGGAGTCCGCTCGCCTTCTCTTGCTTTCCAAGTCGCGGCTCCATCCCAACGGCTTGGCAAACTCCAGCGGCCACGTCGGCCACAATTTCTGCGAACACATCATGGGGCCCGGCGTCGCGGGCCGAGCGAAGAATCTCGTGGGAAAGCCGCCTACGCTCGATGACGGCCGGCCCGGCGGCTTCTACCTGACGCGCTTCCGTAATCTAGCGGAGAAGCATCCCAAATTCATCCGCGGCTACGGATTCGAAGGCGGCAGCGGCAGCACCATGTTTCCTCGCGGCACAGACGCGCACGGTTTCGGCGCCGCCTTCAAAGAGGAAGTTCGCAAGAATCAGGGAGCCTTCGTCGGCATGGGTGCCTTCGGCGAAGTTCTGGCGCGCTACGAGAACTACGTCGACCTTGATCCCGTTGTGAAAGATAAGTGGGGAATCCCCGCGCTGCGTTTTCACTACAAGTTCGGTGACAACGAACACCGCATGGCCGAGGACATGAAGGAAACCGCTCAGGAGATGTTCGAAGCCGCTGGTTTCGAGATTGTGCATGTGAGCAGCCGCGTTCTCACCGAAGGCTGGTCCATTCATGAACTCGGCACCGCGCGCATGGGCAACGATCCGAAGACCTCCGTTCTGAACCAATTCCAGCAGTCATATGACGTCAAGAATTTATTCGTCGTCGATGGCAGCGCGTTCGTCAACGCCAGTTGTCAGAATCCCACCTGGACCATCATGTCGTTGTGCTGGCGTTCCTGCGACTACCTGGCGGACGAATTCAAAAAGGGCAATCTGTAGGAGGGGCAATGTCAACGAATGACCCGATTGATTTGAGACAAGATCGCCGCCAATGGCTGAAAACTTCCGCTACCATTCTCGGCGCAACGCTCCTCCCATTGCCGGCCGTCGCTGCGGAAACATCCCAAGCCGAAACCGCGCCCGTCGCGCCGCAAGCAAAACCAGCCGCCGAAGCCAAGCCCCCTGCTCGCTTCTTCACTCCCGCGCAACACGCTCTCGTCGACGAGTTGTGTGAGACAATCATCCCAGCGGACAACCATTCTGGCGGCGCCAAGGCCGCGAAAGTTGCGGACTTCATCGATCAAGAGCTGCGGGAAAGCTTTGACGACGCCCAGAAGGCGCTCTGGCGAGAAGGGCTGCGGCTTATCGACCTGATGAGTCGCCACTACAGCGGAAAATCTTTCGTGGACGCCGGCCCCGAGGATAGGATCGCGGTCCTCACCGTGCTTTCCACCAACGAGCGCATGACCGACCTTCCCGAGGTTCGTTTTTTCATTGAGCTAAAGCGCCTAACCGTTCGAGGCTATTACACCTCCAAGCTAGGCATTCACGACGAACTGGAGTACAAGGGCAATCGCATTCTGCGAGAGTACGTCGGCTGCGACGACCAAGGTCCCGCAACTTCATAGCTTTTGGAGTGCGACGGTCTTGTTTACCCTGAGCTTCGAAGGGCCGCCGCTTTTACGGTGTAAGAACCACCTTACATGACACCTTCTTCGGAGAGGCAATGGCGGAAGGCAGGGTAAAGGTCGGCATCATCGGATCGCAATTTCAGGCGGATATTCACGCCGCATCGTTCCAAATCATACCGCACGAGGCGGAAGTCGTCGCAATTGCCTCTCCGACACCGGGTAACGCCGCTACGCTCGCAAAGCGATTCGGCATCCCACGGGTGTTCACCGATTATCGCGAGATGCTCAAAGATCGCGACATTGAGATGGTCACCATCGCCGCGCCCAACAGTCTGCACGCCCAGATGACCAAAGACATCGCCGCCGCCGGCAAACACATCGTCTGCGAAAAACCTCTGGCCATGACCATTGCCGAAGGCGAAGAGATGATCGCCGCTGCGAAGCAACACGGCGTCCTGCTGATGTATGGCGAAGAGCTCTTCTTCACGCCAAAATATCTGAAGGCCAAGGAAATGGCCGATGCCGGCGCGTTCGGAAAAATCTATCTCGTAAAGCAAAGCGAAAAGCATTTCGGCCCGCACAGCCCCTGGTTTTGGGACGTGAATCGCTCCGGCGGCGGTGCGCTCATAGACCTCGGCTGCCACGGCATCGCCTTTTGCTACTGGTTTCTCGGACGCTCCCCGATTAAATCCGTTTACTGTCAGATGGGGACCTACGTTCACGGCGACAAAACCAAAGCCGAAGATGATTCGCTGTGCATTCTCGAATTCGCAAACGGCGCCGTAGGACTGGTCGAAAACAGTTGGGCCCGCCGCGGTGGTATGGACGATCGCATCGAAGTCTTCGGCGAAGCTGGCGTAACCTACGCCAATCTGCACATGGGCAACGCCCTGCCAACATTCAGCGAAAACGGCTACGGCTACGCCGTCGAAAAAGCACCCACCACAAAAGGCTGGACCTATCCTGTCTTCGAGGAACTCTGGAATTACGGCACGCCGCAAGAGCTGACCCACTTCGCCCGCTGCGCTCGTGGCAAAGAGACTCCGCAAGCCACCGGAGAAGACGGCCTGGTAGTGATGGATGCGCTGTATGCTGGCTACGCCTCCGCGGGCGAAGGCCGCAAGATCAGCATGCCGTACCAGCCGCCGCCCGGCGTGAAGAGGCCGATCGATCTCTGGCTAAACGGTCCCGCTCACGCTAAAGCCGCGCAGCGATGAAGCGCCGAAGAATTTAGGTCGATACTGCTGTGAATCAGTGTTCCGAGAGGTGATTACGTGCTCCTGCAGATGAGAGGTCGGCTGTCTGTAATGATGTTCCTGGAGTATTTCATTTGGGGCGCTTGGTACGTGACGCTCGGAACGTGGCTCGGACAGCAGTTGCACTTCTCCGGCCAAGAGATCGGCCTCGCTGCCGGCACAACCGCTCTCGGCGCGATGCTTTCGCCATTTCTCGTCGGCCTGATGGCCGACGAGCTGTTCGCCAATCAGCGGCTGCTCGCCGCCCTCCACGGCGTCGGCGGAGTTCTCCTATGGATCGCTTCCACACAAAAGTCCTTCGGCCCTCTTTACTTCATTCTGCTGATCTATTCGCTGTGCTACATGCCGACTATGGCGCTCACAAATGCGCTCGCCTTCCGGCAGATGAAAGACCCTAGGCAGGATTTCGGTTCGATCCGCGTTCTGGGTACAGCCGGCTGGATCGTTGCCGGGCTGCTCATCGGCTACATGGGCGTGGAGTCAACCGCGGTTCCGGTTCGCGTAGCAGCTGTTTCATCGATCTTGATGGCCATGTACAGTCTCACGCTGCCGCATACTCCGCCTTTGCGCTCTGCTCATGGATTTAAGCTGAGCAACATCTTTCCCGCGGAAGCCTTCAATCTTTTCAAAGACAGGAACTTCGCCGTTTTCGCGCTCGCTTCGTTTCTAATCTGCATTCCGCTCCAGTTCTACTACACATTCACGAATCCCTTTCTGAACGAAATCGGCGTCCAAAACGCCGCCGGCAAAATGACCATGGGGCAGATGTCCGAGTTGCTTTTCATGGTCACCCTGCCGTGGTTTTTCCGCCGTCTCGGTGTGAAGTACACCTTAATGCTCGGCATGTTCGCGTGGGTCGTGCGCTACATCTGCTTCGGCACCGGGAACAGCAGCAGCCTCGTCTGGCTCCTCTACCTGGGCATCGTCCTCCACGGAATCTGTTACGACTTTTTCTTCGTCACCGGCCAAGTCTACGTCGACCAAAAAGCGCCCGCAGCGTTGCGCGCAGCCGCGCAAGGGCTGATCACCTTCATCACCTACGGAATTGGCATGTTCATTGGATCGTGGATTTGCGGCCGGGTCGTGGACTTGTACGTGAAATCGTCACCCACAGGCGGGGTTGTCCATGATTGGCGTTCAATTTGGATGGTACCGGCGATTGCATCGGCCCTGGTCTTGATTTTGTTTTGGGCCGGATTCCGGCGTGAAGAACGCACGCCGGCGGAACGCGCGCCCGTCGAAGTTTCCGTCAGCAGGCAGTGATCTTTCTTTCCGAGTTGCCGAGAACTTCTGGATGGGGCGTGGCTTCCTGCTCAAGGTGGTTCGCAGCCTCACGCCGCCATCCAGTCTTCGGTATCAGCTACTAGTGATCGGATCGGGTTGAGTTCTTCTCGTCGTCCTTATCGCGCGAGCGCCTTCGCGATTCGTCGGATGCGTGGTGAGCAACGCGCACCTGTGCTGTGGCCGAGGTTGCGTTGCCAGAAGCATCCGTAGCCGAATAAGTGATCGTGTAGACGACGTCCCTGCCGTGCTCGGAATCTTCGGCGCGGAGCAAGAATGACCTCACGTCGGTTCCGAAGGGAATGGGTCCGCCGCCCACGGCTTGGACGTCACTCCTGCGGCCACGGCGGCCCCGGTCGTCCGGATCATTGCTGGCGATGGAAACCAGCTTGACCGCGGGATTCGCGTCACAGGTATCGCGGGCGTCGATGGTGGCGGTGACCCGGACAAGTTTGTGTTCCCGCGGCCGAAGCACATTCGGTGACAGCGAGACGCGCAATGTGGGCGGATTCGTGTCACGAACAATAACGTGAGTCGCCGCCATATCCGTGAGACCTCCTGAGTCGGTAACCGTTAAAGTATACGAGTGTGCGCCAAGCGGCGCAGTGAACTGCACAACTGCGGAAGCGCCGACAAGATTCTTGGACTCGTCCCTCCATACGAAGCTGAGTGTATCCCCGTCGGGATCGCTAGATTTGGAGCCATCCAGCGTCACTAAAGCACAGCCATGCCCCGTGCACTCAACGGTCTGCTCGGGGCCGGCATTCGCGACGGGCGGATGATTCGTCACCTGCGGGCTGGAGAACCGGCTGAATAGGATTTGGTTCACGCCTGATGCATCGTCGGACCAGACCACGTTGAGATTGCCATTCTTATCCGCGGCAACATGGCCATTGGATGACGAGCCCGAGTCGTTTGAGACGTTGTGAGTGGCAAACGCGTCCATCGAGCTCGCAAAAAAGATGTTTGCGCGGCCGGGCGTCGTGTCCAGCCAATTCAGGTCGATACCGCCCGTGGCATCCACCGTAATCCACGGGTTGCTCGAATCTCCTGTGTTATTCGAGAGATTCGCTGGGTCAAAGAAGTTGGCGCCTCCATCGCTGGAGCGAGCGAGAAATATGTCGCCGTTAAAGGCCGGGGGAACGATCTCCTGCCAAGCCACATAGACACCGCCATTTGTGTCCACTCGGATCTGTGGATTAGTGGAGTCATACAGGCTGTTCGAGAGATTCTTTGCGCCCGAGAAAGTTGCGCCTTGGTCAGCCGAGCGGCTAAATAAAATTTGGTAATTGCCCGCACTGCTGTCCATCCAAGCGACGTCGATGTTGCCGCTCGGATCCACGGCAATCTGCGGACCGGGGGAGTTTCCGGAATTGTTGGAAAGATTCTTTGGGTCCGAGCGGGTCGCGAAATTATCTGTGGAGTGACTGAAGGAGATGTGAGACTGAAGAACGCCAGACGGAAGGGCAATATCGTCCTCCCAAACGACGTTGATGCTGCCGTTAACTCCGACGGCGAGCTGCGGTGAAAACGAGCCGCTCGTATTAGTAGCGAGATTGACCGGCGTCGAGAAGGTGGCGCCTCCATCGCTGGAGTGGCTGAAGAAAATGCCGTAAGTAATGTTCAAGTTTTCCCACACCACGCTGATGTTGCCGCCGGCATCCACGGCGATTTGAGGATTTGCGGAGTCCGGAGGGTCCGGATTTTGCGGGGCGGAGAGATTCTGCGGGGCGGAGAAGCTCGCACCACCATCGGTCGAGCGGCTGAAGAAGATGTCCCAATTGCCTGGAGTATCGTCCACCCAAACAACGTTGATGGCGCCGCTGGTGTCGACTGCAATGCGGGGATCGAAGCGAAAGCCCGAACCCTTGGAGAGGTTTTTGGGCGGCGTCGAGAACGACGCACCGCCGTCGGTCGAGCGGCTAAACACGATATTGGAATTGGAAGTATTCGGGATGTCATCTTCCCACACGACATAGATGTTGCCTGCGGCATCTACCGCGACTTGTGGAGTCAATGAGTAATCCGAGTTGTTAGAAACGTTCTTTGGGGCGGAGTACACCTGCGCCCCGGCTGTGGCGCACATCAATGCCAAACCTAAGCTTACGAATGCTACGATGCGACCCCAATGGCTGGGAACCATGGCAGGCCCTCCTTGTGGGCGATCGGCGGCCTACGAAAGGGGCATCCTCATCAGCAATGTGATAATCGGAGTGCAAATAAAGCGCCCTGGCCAGTTTTGCGGGGACGTTATGGCTGGCTCTTGCGTTAGGCTGCTTCAAACGCTTGTCTGCGGGGACTAACGGGAGACAAGCGCAATTCCATTCGTTCTAGTCATATAGTACCTATAGTACTAACGAAGGAAAAGAGAAAAATTGAGTACTATGTGTCGAAAATGATAACAGTGGTCACAACCTGGAATCGCAGCAAGGCCTCTTACGGGTGGCCCGTCGACCGCAGATGCCTTTGAGTCGAATTATTAGTAAATCGCTTTAAATGAATACTTTGTCTGCCGCTCCCGCTCTCCTCTAGCAGCGTGATTTGAGCATGAATTCTTGGACGCATTGCCATTACAATCGGCGCGGCGACTTAGGGCGTCCGGCAAGACGATGTGTTCCTAGCAATCGCGTCAGCACTGGTACGGGTTTTTTGGGGGATTGGCTTCCGAAACGGGGAGCGCCCCGTTAATGGCCGCCAATGCGCCAAGCAATTACAGTGGGGGGTCGGATGCCGAGGCAACCGCCGCAGGATTCACCCGCAATACGTGAGTCTGATCGGTATAGAAATGTCGCGGGTCGCCTGAGCCGACGTTGACCGGATCTCCGTTCAGGGTATAGGTGTTGTTCGCACCGCCGCCGCCTATCGGCGCGTACGTGAACAGATACCCGCTCTTCGTGCCGCTAGCAAGGACAGAGTCAATCAGGCACGCGGAGCTCACCGATGGAAGCGCCGGCGCTATGCAGTTGCCTGGTGCGCCGCCATCGCTCAGCGAGATCAAATCCGCGGAGAATCCGACTGTGTACGTCGTGGAATAGATGATTTCCGAGGCTGTGATGGTACGCATGGAAGCGACCGCCGATGCCTCGTTCGCCCTCCTACGGGAGCGCACGAGATTCGGAATTGCGACCGCCGCGATGACCAAAATAATCACCACGACGACCAGCAACTCGATTAGCGAGAACCCTCTCTCTTTACGCCTCATTTGGACCAAGCTCCTGCTTTAACTGCGCCCCTGGGACACCGGCTCGCAACAGGCGGGCATATGCCCACTAGGGTATTAGCACGTGTTCGCCCATTCCCTATTTTTGTGCAAGTCTTGTATCATCAGCATTGTACGGGCAGGACTGCTCACCCCTCCGGACACCGAGTGTCACCTATGATGACACAAATTGTCGTCCCAACTAAACCTGACCGTCGCGTACGTGGGATTCTTCCTGACCCTTCGCTCCCGCCGAAAATGCGGCAATTCCAATCGTGATACCATCCACCGCGTCCGTTCGGTGCCGCAATCACCGCGCGACCTGCGCAGACTTCATCTATGGAAGCCACCTCGCAAACCGTTGAGCGCACAAAGGTCGCGCCCGCCGCCAAGGCCGCCCCGGCCCGCTGGACCCGCATCATCCCCGTCGCGCTGGTCATGTACACCATCGCCTTCATCGACCGCACCAACATCTCTCTCGCCCTCCCGCGCATCAGCCGCGACCTCCATCTCGATCCCCAGCAAGCCGGCACCGTCGCCGGCATTTTCTTCTGGGGCTATCTCGCGCTGCAAATTCCCGGCGGCCATCTGGCCAAGCATTGGAGTCCCAAAAAATTCATCAGCGTACTGCTCGTGGCTTGGTCGCTCTTCGCCGTCGGCTGCGGTTTTGCGCGCACCTATCACGAGTTGCTGGTTCTCCGCCTGCTTCTCGGCGTAGCCGAAAGCGGCGTTTTCCCCGCCACGCTGATTCTACTTTCCCACTGGTTCTCGCGCGCCGAACGCGCGCGTGCCAACGCGCTGTGGCTGCTCTGTCTCCCCGGCGCCGTCATTCTCTCTTCGCCTTTTTCCGGCTGGATGCTCGATCATTGGGGCTGGCGCGTCATGCTCGTCGCCGAAGGCGCTCTGCCGCTCGTCTGGCTGGCCGTCTGGCTAGCCTTCATCCAAGATCATCCTGCCGAAGCGCGCTGGCTTCCTCCAACCGAACGCGAGTCCCTCGTAGCCACGCTGCGCGCCGAATCCGCCGATCTCGAGCGTTCCGAAAACGTTCCTTACCTGCGGGCCCTCATGCGCCCTCAGGTTTTCGTTCTCGCCGCCATTTATTTCTGTTTTGTCAGCGGCCAGATGGGCCTGCTTTTCTGGCTGCCTAGCGCCACCGAAACTTTCAAGAAGCTCAGCAGCCTGCACACCGGCATCGTCTACACGTTTCCATTCATAGTCGGCGCCATCGCGCTGCTCGTCGTCGCGCGTCACTCGGACAAAACTCGCGAGCGCAGCAAGCACGCCGCCACCGCCATGGCCCTTGGCGGATTTTTCATCCTTCTCGCCGTGGCCATTATTCCGTACTCCCTGTTGCTCGCCTTCGCCTTCATCGCGCTCAGTGGCGTCGGCGCCTATGGCCCCATGGGCCCGTTCTGGGCCATTCCCACCGAAACCCTGCCCGCCAAAACCGTCGGCTCCGTCATGGGTTTCGTAAATGCCATCGGCAACCTCGGTGCATACTTCGCCCCGCTCATTGTCGGCTACCTCAACAAGGAGACTGGCAATTTTGTTTCGGGCTTTGCGTACCTGGGTGCAATTACCGTGGTAGGAGCGGCATTTTGCCTCTTGCTCAAAACCGGTACAGCACGCTCCGCCGTGTCATCTACTGCCGAGGTTGCCGGATAGCAACCAGTGACAACAGGTATACCGCGATTCCGAGAATGAGGAGCGCGCCTCCGACGCTGATGAGCGCCAAAAACGAAAGCGGCCTGGCCCAGAAGAGGCACACCAATTCCGTCAGCAGGCCAAGGATCAGCAGTATCCCTGATATTTGCAGCCGCCGCTCAATCGGATTCTCGCTTAACTTCACGGCTGCCCCTTCCACATCTTCATTTTGTTGAGTGTCCCCACCTTGTGCACCACTCCATGGCAGCCGCTTGAGATGCACGACAACTTATTGGTTTTGACCGCGGGCAAAAGCTCCGGATCTGCATTGTGGACCGCCCCTTCTTCAAACGAGCGCGCCCCCAAATGGCAGTGCAGGCATTCGCGGTTGTTGTACGGTTCGTGCAACTTGATGTTTTCCGGCGCCGGCGGGGTGGTGAGGTAATAGATATAAATGTGCCGCAGCCCGGCCATCTTCGCCTTCACGGACCCGAACATCGCATAGTTCGTGTGGCAGGTATAGCAAGCGCTGTCCGCGGGAACACGGTGGTTCTGAAAATGCGCCGCCGCCAAATAAGAGGGATCGTCCACTCTCAAGCTCTGCCCGTAAGGCTCCATGATGTGGCAAGACAAGCAAAACTTTGTCGTCTTCGACCGCTCCAGCTCGCTCGAAGTTCCCATGGCACCGCACAAGATCGGCAGCAGAAAAAGCACCAGAAACGCCATGGTCTTCCCGCCGCGCGTCACAGTGATTGCCGGTCGCACCACGAACACACCGATCAGCAGGGCGTTCATCAAAAGCAGAGCAACAACGAGCGTGGTTTCATGCGGCATCAGTAAGTTCTACTCCTGCGCCTGGCGCGGTTTACTTTTTTTAGCGAAGGCGCGAATGTGAGCGACCAGATCTTTCACCTGCTCGGGCGTCATCGTTTTGTACGCCGGCATTTTCCCTTTGCCATTGGAAATAATCGCGCTCAGATCTGCGTCGCTCGCCTTCTGCACCTCTTCCGACGCAAAATCTTTCACCTTCATGGCCTTGCCGGTGGGTGTTTCCCCCTTTCCATCCGGGCCATGGCACATCTGACATTTGGCCTTGTAGGTCGCTTCGGCGGTGTTATCCGCTTTCGCCCGGGTCGTGAACAAACCAACCCCCATAAGTGTCAAACCGAACGCCGTCATCATCCGCAACATGCTTTTCTTCATGAGTCTCCTCCGATGAAATTTGCAAACCCTTCGCGCCGTTACTCCCTGTGGGCCGTATCATACAGAACTGCCGTTCATCGAGCCTCGAAAAATCCCCTGGCTGTGTGCCACGGGCGCGCGGCCCTATTAGGATTTTGCGGGCTCCCTCTCAATCTGCCGGATGTACAGAAACAACCCCACAACCGTCAGCAAAATGAACACCAGCGCAAGTCCCAAACCCCGGCGGCGATAGTCACGTTCCGCCAGCGCGTCTTTTCCCGCCTGCAAATCCTTCGCCGCGATTTTCAGGCCTTCCTTAATATCTTGGTCTATAAGCGCCTGCTGGAAGCTGTGGATGGTGACGCGAGCCTTGGTCAGCGCATCGCGCGCCTGATCCTGCTGCAGACGAGCTTCGCTCACCTCCATGCCTGAAGATTCCGCTACACCCACCACGTGCTCCGCGCCCTGTATGGCCTCGCCCAAACGAGTCAGCCCGGCAAGCATGTCCGCCCTGGCCTTGTCGCAGGCATCGCCCGGCTTGTGGCATTGCATGCAGACGCCCTCGGGCCCGGTGCCCGGCCGCGCGTCCGTGGGATGGGTCACGCCATGATTGCTGTGGCACACCACGCATCCGGGAAGACCGGCCGATTGAAAGGCAGTTTTATGCGTGCTTTTTTCGTACATCTGCGCCTGGAACACGTGGCAGTTGGAACAGACATTGCCGACCGAGTCCACGCCCGGCGGCGCAGCGCCATGATTTCCATGGCAGGTCGTGCACGTCGGCGCGCTCAAGTCCCCACGCACCACCATCGCTTCGTGGTGCACGCTGGTGTTGTACTTGGCGAACTGATCCGTGGGAATCGCATGCCCTTTCATGTGGACGGCGTCGGCATGGCAGCGCGCGCACATCTTCGCTACATTCAACGGATGAACCTTGGAGGCGGAGTCGCTCGGTGCCCGCAGGTCATGCACTCCATGACAGTCAATGCACAGCGCCACTTTCGTATCGCCCTTCGCCAGCAACCTCCCATGCACGCTGGTTTGGTACTGGCTCAACTGATCGGTTCGCAGAGAAGGGTACCTGATGCCGGCAGGCGCCGCACCGAAAGGGTCCGCCTTCGTACCCAATTCCCACGGCCATATCGCGGCAAGAGCGCCCAGCATGTCCGCTTTTGTAGGATCCCCTCCGTAAGTTTGCGGCCCAGGAATGGATCGATCGCACCAGCCATCCAAAACGCACCCGCGTCATGATGTACTGGACGCTCTCGAACGCCTCGTTCGCGCTCGGCCGGTAATACAGCAAGAGCAATAAATTCTCCAGCGCGCGCGCTGGCGGCCCCGAAATGTTTCGTCCGCTCAGGTCGTACAGGCCGTTGTGGCAGGCGCACCAGATTTGGTGCGTGTCATTGCGGTACTGCACCGTGCAGCCCAGGTGCGTGCACACTGCGGAAAGTGCCCGATATTCTCCTTCACCGGTCAGCAGCAACAATCCCGGCCGGCTCCCGAATCGGAAAATCTTCGAGCTGTTGGGCTTCAGGTCTCTTACCTTGCAAGCGACGATCTCATCTCCTCCGAGATTCGCCACGACCGGGGGAACCAGATAGCGCAGCACCGGGTACACAAACGAAATGATCGACGCCGCCAGCCCGCCGCCTAACAGCACCTCAACGAACCCCCGCCGCGCTGGCTTCGCGCGCTGGCGTTCGTGGTCTTCAACGGATGGTGCGTTTTCTTTTTTTGATTGGGTTCCCATTTGACTGGGATCAATGCTTCGCGAGCCCGCGGATGTACGCCACCAGCTTGTCGATCTGCTCTTTGTTCAGCTTGCCCTCATACGCGGGCATCTTGTCTTTGCCTTTGCCGATAACGCCCCGGAGCTCAACATCGCTCTTTTTCTCCACTGCTTCGGAATGCAGATCCGGGACTTTCAGCTTTTCGCCCATGACCGTTTTTCCGGAGGCGTCCGGCCCGTGACACATCGCGCACTTCGCCCTGAACACAGCTTCGTCCGCCTGTTGCGCTCTCACAGGTGAACACAATAGGGAAATAGCCAAGACTGTCGGGATGCTGCACCACGTGAACCGCGCGGCCGTGATTCCAAGCACGTTTCCCTCCACCTTACGTTTTTTAGAATGCGTAGCGCATGGAAAGCGTCACGAGATTGCCGCGAAAATTCCGCGGCACGAAGAGGTCCACAACTGCTCCTGCCGTGGGATCTTCGTGATAGCCGTAATAATCCCAATACGCTTTCGCCGTCCAGTGTCGGGCGAACTCACAGTCCACTCCGCCAAAGGGATGGAGCCACAGGGAATTCAGCGAGCCAGTAACTTGGTTGGGTATGAGCGCCTGGGGATCCAGTCGGAGCTGGGACCCGCTGGTTCCCGTGAGATTCGCGCCCAGTCGGGCGCTGATTCGGCGCACCGGAGTAAACGTAAAGTCGAAATATCCGTAATGTGAATTGTTCTTGTAGGTTGAAAGCTGCTGTACTAACCCCGGCACATCCGGGCAGGGCTGAATTCCCGGCCCCGGTTGGCCATTGGCCACGCTCACGTAGCAAATCAATATACTCGAGAACACATCGTTGTAATCGTAGCCGATTTCCATCCCAAATTTTTCCGTCGGTTGGATAATCGCGGCCAGGCCGTACGCGCGATTGTGCTGCAGGTGATTCGTCTCGAATACGTTGTTGCGCCCTTCCCAAATCATCACTGAGCCATTCACGTTCAGCCAATTCGCCACTTTGTACTTTGTCCTGACGCGGTATTCCTGCGACTGCCGCGGGCTGATCCGCGTGAAGGCGTTGTCCGCGCTCATAAGCTCAAGGTCGAAGCGCACCTGCCAGTTATTGGCCGGGCGCACCCAGATTCCAAACAAGCCGCCGTACTCGTGAATCGGGGTTTCCGCGGTATCTCCTTGTCCGGCCAGGGTCAAAAAGCATGGCCCGTTCACGCCCACGTTGTTTGCCACCGGACAGTTCACCGCGGCACCGTTCTGATCCGTATTGTAGGGAGCAGGTGGTGTACGGCTGTTTTGGAGGTTCGGGAAAAACACGAATGTGCCGCTCGTGAACTTTCCGTCCGCGATCGTGCGGCTGCGATAACGGAATCCGACCCTCGCGCCCAAACGCGGCGAAAATTGGTACTCCAGCTCGCTCAAATTCGTCTTTTCATCTTGCTTGAGGAACCGACTCAGGTTGAGAATGCTGATATCCGGGCCCGACGAGGTGCTGTGCACCGGTATCGCTCCTGCTGCCGTGTTGCCATCGGGCGGCGGCGTGCACGTCAAAGGCAGAGCCGCCGTGGTGGAGAAGACATTGGCGGGAGTCAGCAGGTTCCCGCTGAAGAACGCGCATTCCGAGGACAGGAACTGAACGGGATTGTGCCAATTCAAAAAGTGGAAAGAATCGATGAAGTTTAACTTATCGCTGATGTGCCACGTCGCTCCGAAATCCGCTGCGCCCGCGACCCGCCGGCCATCTACCGGACCCGTGAAGAGATCATTTCGAACATTGGTGCGCGAGACTCTTCCGAAAAAGCTTTCATTGTAATTAGCTACATTGGTGTCGCCGCCGGAATAACTGAAGTGCGCCGATAGCTCCCAGCTTCTCCAGTAGTTCGATTGCATGCTGAGTTGTTCGGTGGGCGTGCTAGTCCGCGTTCTTCTGGCATTCAGATAACTGAACGCCGAACTGCACGTCGGATTCAGAAAGCCTGTTGCAAGAAACGTCCCCGCGCAAGGCTGGTTCGCTCCGGCATTAAGAGGCAGGCCGGGATCGACGACCGCTCCGTTCGATAACCGGAACAGTGGGTTCAGGAAAGGATCGGTCGCGCCCGTGTCGCCCTTGTAATAATTCCAGATCTGGTCGTAGCTGATGTTCGTGCGCGGGAGTACTTTGTAATCCACTCCAATCCTATACGCGTTTACCGTCGTCTTGTACTCTTCGAACAGCGCCTGATCCGTGCCTTCGTGGATCGAAGAGAACCCCGGCCCTTCTACGGTGTTTCTCGAATACGCGGCTCGAAACCTGATCTTTGATTGCGGCAGCAACAACAAGCTGTAGTCTCCCAGCTTCCGCCGAGTGCTGAACAGGTGAGGCGAGAAGCCGACAACGCAGGACGTGCAAGCCGGCGGTCCATACCCGGCGGGACCATTTGCGAACGGCGTGGTCGGGTTCAGGGGGTTGGCCAGCAGCGAATAATTCCAGAAGTTTTGATCTTTCCGGAATAGCGCGTCAAATCCGTAAACCTTGTTCTTGCTGATGCGCAGCCGGGAAACCTCGTTCGGGTCCCCTCCGTAACCGAAGTTGCTGAAGTACAGCCGGTCGAACACCGTGGCGTGATGGTCCAATGACCGCATCTCCGTCGTAAATCCCAGCAAGCGAGCCCCTTGCTGCAAATTTACAAACGTATCGTAAACATCTTCGTTCCCGGAGATGCTTGTAAGCCGCCCTCCGAATTCGATCGACTGCTTGATGTTGTAATTCCCCTGATCAAGGCCCTTTTGCTCTTCCTGTTGCTGCGCTCTCGCCACGGGCACGAACAACGAAACCACGACGGTAGCGATAAGGAGACTCCTCGATACCTTCCGCTCATTCCATCGAAGATTCTGAGCGTTCCTTCTCTCTCGCATCGCCGCCTCCTTATGGCTTGAAGAAGAACTGGTCCGTATTCGAACCGTGAATCGAGGTATGGCACATGGTGCAGGCCTGATACTTCTGGGCCTGATTGTGGAAGGTGGGGGTCGCGGGTGCTCCCGCATCCGCGGAAAACGCGTGGCATTCCAGGCACAGTAAGTTCACCTGCGCACGCTTCAGCAGTCTCGCATTGGAGTTGCCGTGTGGCGTATGGCAGGCGATGCAACCTTCGGTTTTCACCGGCAGATGCTCGAACACGAACGGCCCGGCCTTATCGGTGTGACATTTGAAGCACGTGGTGTCTTGTGATGCCGTCGTGCGCAGTTGCCGGCTCTGGAATCCGCCATGCGGATTGTGGCAGTCATTGCATTGCACCAGGCCTTCGTTGACACGGTGGTGAAACGTGCGCGTAAACTGCTGCTTGATCTCCAGATGGCAGCCGTAGCACAACTGCGGCGCCTTTTCCTTCATCAAGAATTGACTTTCCCTGGCGTGATGTGGATCGTGGCAGTCCGTGCATCCGACGTTGTTTTGTAAATGGGCGGACCTGCCGAAGTTACTGTGTTCCTGGCCGTACTGGTGACAGTCGAGGCATCGCGCGCTGACATCTGCCGCCGACGCATTCTTGAACGTGAAAATCTTCGTCTTGTCCCCGCCGCCCTCTACGTGTGCTTTCCCCGGCCCATGGCAAGCCTCGCATCCATGCCATTCCGGCCCTTTCTTGGTGTCCAGCGTGGTCAAAAAGTGCGGCGACGCCTCATAGTTCTTGTAGAAATCCTTTGAAGGCATGTCCTCATGGCAGGTCTTGCAAGTCTCCGTCCCCACATACTGCGACGCGTCCGTCACCCGCGCATACTTTTTCGCCTGCTCTTGCCCAGCCTTCGACTTATCGCGACCATCCGCGGGTGCCCACACCGCCGCGCTCAGCAGGCTCACGCCAACCAATACCGGAAGGAGTCCGTGCAAACGCATTCTCGCGAAACCCATAGGCGGTCTCTCCCTCATCCGTTCGTTAGAAATCGTGTCCGGCCAGTTCTTGTGTCGATCTTCAAAGCATCTGTTCGATTAGTCTGTCACTTTCAGTACATAACGCTGTTCTTCTGTCACAACGAGCGCGTGGGCCGACTCCCATCGCAAATTGCCGCTCTTGTAGCCATCGTCGATGTTAGTTTCTCGTCTTCGCAGCGGAGGAATCGTAAGCCTCCTTTGACGCGTTCAAGGAAAGAAAAAGGATGGAAGGGTGGCAGCACGTTGACACTGTTCGTGACAGCGGTCAGCATTTTGTGTTTATTCCTGGTTTACATTTAGATAGGAACTAATACCCGCGCCATGTTCTACGCTGTTTAATAGAAATAACGGCGCATCCACTACGCCGGAATCAACGGCAGCAAATACTCCTGCAGCCGCTGGCTCTCCTCCAGCGTCAGCCGTCCCAGGTGAATCCCCATTTCTCCGCGCCCGTGAAAGCGCACCACTGAACCGACTCCCATAATCGGCTTCGCCCTCTTGCCCATTTGCAGGCACACCTCGACCGACGAGCCGATCGGCACCATCTTAAGCGTACGGATCAGCATCCCTTCCATGCTCAAGTTTATCGTCTCGCCCTCGATTTCCTGCCCGCGAAACTTGATCTGCACCGTCGACTTCAGCTCTACTCGCCGCGTTCGCCGCATCCCGTTCTCGATGGATGCTTGCGTGGCGCGTACCAATCTCTGTAGCCGTTCCTTGTCCACCGGCTTGTACAGAAAAAAACTCGCTCCCGCCTCGAATCCTTCCAACACCGCTCCAGGCCTCTGATCGTCGCTGATCATTACAATCGGCGTCCGGCGATTGGATCCCGACGCCCGCATCTGCCGCGCCAGCGCGCGCCCGTCTGGAAAATCCATGTGGTAATCCAGGAAGGCCACCGCGAACCTTCCTTGTCGCAGGATTTCTGGTGCCTCCTCGCTCTTCGTCACCGTAAGCGATTCAATCCCCGCCGACGTCAGCACCTTCTCGATCAACTCGCATGTGGCAAGTTCATCGTCCACAATAATCGCTCGTTTTTCCATAGTAGGATTTGGTCTCCGTTAGGTGCTGCGTCGGACATCATTCTCACCGGCACTCCTGTCCCTATCGCCACATCCACCGGCGTCGACCTCGACACCTCGTAGCAATCAAACTGAACTCCCACCCCCTGCTTCCCGCCGGAGGTGTTGGTTTCCTCCACTCGAACCACATGACCAGTGCATCGCCACTCGGTAGTCGGCTCCCCGACGATTTCTTCCGGCATGTTGAAATAAACCTCTACCGTCTCCCCTTTGCGCAGCACTGAATCCGTCGCAAAGTAGATTCCGCGTTGCGAAAGATTCAGCGATTCCGCCGTTTGTTCTGGCAACGCTGATTTCCAGACGCGCACGCGCAGTGGCGTTTTCACCTTGTATCTGTCTGCCAATCGGCGGTCTGTTCGAAAATTACTCATGTGTGGTTCCTCGCTGCGCCGATGGGGGTGTCTAGGGATGACGCGAATGACGTACAGAAGAGGGGAAACTAAACTCCTACAATTCCATTACTCTGTACAGACTCAAATTGGTACTGTTCAAAATGAGACAAATTGTCGAGTGCGCCGGGTCTTGTTTACCCTGAGCCTTGAAGCCCCGCCCCTATTACCCCGTATGCAGGATTCACCCTACTTTCCTTCATAGGGCGCTGTGCTATGGTTCCCCTCGGCCCATGCCCAAACGCATCCTCATTGTCGAAGACGAAGTCTCCGTAAGGACCGCGGTTCGCACCTTCCTCCAGCATCATTCTCGCCTTGAGGTCTGCGGCGAAGCTGTCAACGGTGTCGAAGCCCTGGAGAAAGCGGCCGCTCTTCATCCCGACCTCATTGTCTTGGATCTCTCGATGCCAGAAATGAATGGGGTAGAGGTTGCTTCTCTTCTCAGAGCCAGAATGCCCCTTATCCCCGTGGTCGTTTAACCAGGCCATCGTGAAGCGGAGTCGTCGCATACTGCCTGCGCATCCCATGCATCTAGGTTGTCGTGCCTCCCAATCGCCGGACCAAGGCTGGTACCACGACCCAGGACCCATTGCACCCCTGCCAAGGGGGTGTAATATGGGCACACGGGCGGAAACACAACCGCCTCCCCCGGTGTCTAAAAGAATAAAGCTCGACACCGGGTAGAAAAGGCACAGACAGCAGCAAATGCCGACCCCGGGTTTAGGCAGTGAATTTAGCCGCGATGGCTCGAGTGACCCCTCGGAGTTGATTCGCAAGCCCTTGCAGGCTTCGCGAGCGCCGCGATGGGGCGAGCCGGAAAGGCCGTCCGTGTCCGATTGGGCCAGCGCCCTCTCTTGGGGCCGCGATGAATCGGAGCTGGTGACCGAGCTGCAAGCCGGTTCCGAAACGGCGTTTGACTGGCTGGCCACGCACTACCACGGTCCGGTCTACAACTTGATCTTAAGCATGCTGGGTGACACTTCAGACGCTGCGGACGGAACGCAGGAAGTTTTCCTGAAAGCCTTTCGCGGGATTAGATGTTTTCGCCAGGGCAGCTCGCTGAAAACGTGGCTCTACCGCATCGCCCTCCGCGAAGCGCTGAATCATAAGCGCTGGTTCAAGCGCCACGTGCAAAAAAATGTCTCCATCGACGCAGAACCACCAGAGGGGCACAGTGCGATTGAAATCGAGGACTTGGGCGCCACCCCATTCGATCAGCTCGCCGCGCACGAAATTCAGCAGGCCGTGCACCAGGCGCTGCAGGAAATTCCCCAGGTGTTTCGCGGCGCCGTAATCCTCCGCGACCTCGAAGGCTTGAGCTATGAAGAAATCGCGGAAGTGCTGGAGTGCAGCGTCGGCACGGTAAAGTCGCGCATTTTGCGCGGTCGCCGCGCGCTGAAGGAGCTTTTGGAACCTCTGCTCGGCCAGCGGGAAACGGCTGCGCGCGCGGACACGGCCCATGAACATCGGGCCGGCCGCGACACTTGCACAGATTCGGGCCCAAGTTCGGGCCCAGGTTCAGGGATGATGCAGCAAGCGGCAAACGGGGAACTCCCATGAAGTGCAACACCGTGCGCACCAAGCTGGCTAGCTATCTGGATGACGCGGTGACGGGCGCCGCTCCTGTGGAAGAGCGCTCGCATATTCGCGAGCATCTGGAGGCCTGCGGTTATTGCCGCGAAGAGCTGCAGCGTTATCGCAAGCTCTCGATGCTATTGTCGCGTGTGCCCAGAAACTTGCCGCCCGCGGATTTGGCTGTGCGCATTCGCGTAGCCGCGGCACAGTCCGTGCCAACGCAGGATCTTCCTGGCCGCTTGCGCGATCGCGCGGAACTTCTGCTCGACAATGTTTTCCGCCCGCTTTCCGTTCCTGCTACGGGCGGATTCTTCTCCGCCATTCTCGTTTTTGTCCTGGTCTTGCAACTCATCGTGCCGGGAATCACCGTGCGCGCCGTTCCCAATGACGTGCCGCTGAATATCCTCCGCCCCGCGGAATTGATCACTCTTTCCGACTACCCATCCTCTTGGGCGCCTGAGCAGCACGACCTGGAGCTTTCTCTTCCGCACGGTTTGCTCATTGATGTCACCGTGGACCAACACGGACAAATGGTCGGCTATCAGATTCTTTCCGGCCCCAGGAGCATCGACTTGCGCCATCAGCTCGATCAGATGCTCCTGTTCTCCCGCTTCCGCCCGATGATGAGTTTCGGCCGCCCCACCTCCGGTGGCCACGTAATCCTAAGCTTCAGTGCCGTGCGGGTCCGCGGTTAAGTTCGGCGCAAGGTGAGTGCTCGCTCCTTCCCATGGTAGGCCATTGAGCCAGCGGCGAGGATTACTGCCTCACTCGACCTTGGCTATGCTGCTGTTCGCCTTCCCTTGCTCTTTGTCGGCGCAGAAGCCTTCGGCGGAGGAACAATTTTTCTTCGACTCCGCTAACCGCGAGCGTGTCGCGCAGCAACTGCCGCCCTTAAAGTGGAATAACGCGTTAGCGGAAGCGGCGCGCCAGCACGCGTCGCTTATGGCCGAACAAGAAAACCTTTCTCACCAACTTCCCGGCGAGCCTCCTCTGGATCAACGCGCCGGTCAGGCCGGCGCGCGTTTCTCGCGAGTCGGTGAGAACATCGCGATTGGCCCGCAGGCCCCGGCAATTCATACAGGATGGATGCACTCTCCCGGTCACCGCGCCAATATTTTGGACGTCCATTTCACGGCGCTGGGTGTCGGAGTCATCGAAGATAATGGCGAGTTGTACGCGGTGGAAGATTTTTCGGTGGCCGTAGCGAATTTGAATATCGAGGGGCAAGAGGAAAAAGTAACGGCGCTGCTTGCTGCCAGAGGGCTCGTAGTCAGCACCGAGAGGGAGAAAGCTCGCAAGCTGTGCTCTGACGAGCTTGCCGCTGCCGGACACCGGCCCACGCTCATCCTGAGCTATGAGGCGCCGGACATCAGCGAATTACCTGAAGCACTGGTGCGGAAGATTCGTGACGGTAAGTACCGGGAGGCAGCCGTCGGCGCGTGCCCGCCAAAGGAGAGCGCCACCGGGATTGCACGGTTTCGGATCACGGTACTGCTGTTCGGAGCCCCAGGGAAGCATGAAAAATAATGGTTGTATCCGCAAAGAAGGCAAAATAAACTATCCGCCATGATTCGCAACGCCCACTCGTATTGGTTTCGATTTTGGGTTCCACCTAAATAGGGGGCGAGGGGCGAATTTGTAAGCGCAGCAGCAAAAAGAAATTCCGACCCACTCGCAACCGAGTGGGTTTTTTATTTTTTAGCGGAAATAAGGACATACCAAAGAGGATAGCCATGATCATCTCGATGAAGCTGCATGCCACACGCCAGGAGATCGATGAAGTTCGCAATCAAGTCGAGCATTTCGGATACAAAGTGCATTCCATCGAGGGAGAGGAGCGTGTCGTGATCGGAGTGGTGGGAGTGGGCGATGTGACCGCGTGCTTGGAATCCGTGGAAGCCATGCCGCAGGTGGAAAAAGTGGTGCGCATTTCCGCGCCGTACAAATTCGTTAGCAAGGAATTTCGCGCCGGCCGCACGCAGATTCGCGTAAACGGACTGGAAATTGGCGGTGGCGAATTTATCGTGATGGCCGGACCATGTTCGGTGGAATCGGAAAAACAAATTATGCAAGCCGCGGAAGGCGTCGCAAAAGCGGGCGCGAGAATGTTGCGCGGCGGCGCGTTCAAGCCAAGAACGTCTCCGTACGATTTTCAGGGCATGGAAGTGGAAGGACTGAAGCTGTTGCAGAAAGCGAAAAAAGCAACGGGATTGGCAATCATCACGGAAGTGATGAGCGATCGCGACGTGGATCTGATTGCGGAATATGCGGATGTGATGCAGGTGGGCGCGCGGAACATGCAAAATTTCATTTTGCTGAAGGCGCTAGGGAAGTGCGGGCGTCCGGTTTTATTGAAACGGGGGATGAGCAGCACGATGAAAGAATTGCTGATGTCCGCGGAATACGTGGTAGCGCACGGAAATCCCGATGTGATTTTGTGCGAGCGCGGAATTCGCACCTTCGAAACGGCCACGCGCAACACCTGCGACATCGCGGCCATCCCCGCACTGAACGAATTGACGCACCTGCCGATAATTTTGGATCCGAGCCACGCAACCGGAAAGCGCAGCTTGGTGCCCGCAGTAGCCCGCGCCGGCGTAGCCATCGGCGCCGACGGCCTAATCGTCGAAGTCCATCCCGCACCGGAAAAAGCCATCAGCGACGGCGCGCAGTCCCTGGACCTGGTTCAGTTCGAACGCATGATGCTCGATCTGCGTCCCTACATCGAGCTGTGGGAGACATCGCGCAAGAGCGAAGCCCTCGCCGCCGCGAACTGAGGACGATGAACACAGCCAGGACTGGAGCGGCTGATTCGTCCGGCAAAGCGATTCACCGCACTGGAGAATGCCGCTTTTGGGGATGGCTGGCGATGTGTCCGGCTGCGAGCGCCTGTACCGAGAGGATCGCATTCGACGGGGTCAGCATTTTTTTTCCGCTATTTTCGGTACGATTGATTCGATGGCAATCCAGGATTTGAAGCTGGCGTCAGTCGAGCACTTGCATGCGCAGGTGTTCCTGCCAATCTCCGGAATAGCCACAGAGATGGCGCGAGCACGGCAGTTAGCATCCAGCACGGCTGACGCTCTTCAAGTACCAAACTTGTCGTCCGGCCACCGAGAACGATTTTACTCTTCACTTGTCACTCGAGAAATTCTTCCGCATTACGGTCGGCTCCTTGAGCACTATAACGAGCACCGCGCGGAGATCGCCCCTTGGGTGGGACATGACGCGGTTGCATTGGAGCATGAGCTGCGGTCGTCGCTAAGTGAGCCAAGCGGCGGCCTTTTCGCTGATGATCCTCCCATCATCTTGGCATTCCTGAGGGATGCGGAGGAAGTGTCGAAGCAGCTAGCGGTCCGATTGAGGGAGCTGGCTTACTGATACAACCAGACGACTGCAACGAGACTTGAAGCCTGTTAACACCTTTGGGTGGAATTGCGTCTTGAGAATTGGGGTTGGTGCGGAGTAGGAGCGGGGATGTACTTTGGGAACGCGGGTTGAGTTCGGGTTGGGGATGAGACCAGCGATGGTTAGCGCGGGGCGCGTTCCTGATGAGCGCGACGTAGTGTCGTTGGTGGCGGCTGCGCGAGAGGGGGATCAGGGGGCGTTTGGGCAGCTTTACGAGCGGTATGCGCGGATGGTGCATGGGATTTTGCTTGCGCGGGTGCCGGTCGTGGACGTCGAGGATTTGGTGCAGGACGTGTTTGTGCGGGCGATGCGGCAAGTGCATACCTTGCGGGACGTGAACTGTTTTGGGGGATGGCTGGCGACCGTTGCTCGGAATCGGGCAAATGATTATCACCGGAGGTCGGTGGAGTTGGTGGAGCTTAACGAGGAGGCGCCGAATCAGGCTCGGGAAAAGCGGAAGAGCGATGAGCCGGGCGATGACGGCGCGGCGATTTTGGGAGTGATCCGGGGGTTGCCGGAGGCTTACCGGGAGACGTTGATTTTGCGGTTGGTGGAGGGGATGACGGGGCCGGAGATTGCGGAGCGGACCGGGCTCACGGCGGGATCGGTGCGAGTGAACCTGCATCGGGGGATGCAGATGCTTCGGGAGAAGCTGGCGAGAGTTTAAGAGTTTAAGAGTTCAAGAGTTTAAGAGTGCAAGGGTGGCTTTGCTGAGATGGGTAAGGAACAAAGGTATGAGTAGCGAGAAGGATCTGCTGAAAAACGATTATTTGTGGGACGGCTCGGGCGAGCCGGACGCTGCGGTTGTGAAGCTGGAGCGGGCGCTGGGGAAGTTTCGTCACGCCGGCTTGGCGCCGGAGTTGCCGGAGACTTTTGTGGCAGCGCGCGAGTCGAAGAAAGCTTTGCGCGGCGCGCGGCTGTGGTTTCAGTTTGCCGCGGTGGCCGCAAGTGCGTTGATGATGTTTTCCGTTTGGACGGGACTGCGGAGCCCGAGCGAACCGGTTGCGAGCGGAGTTGGGTGGGGAGTGCAACAAGTGGCGGGAGCGCCGCGCGTGGGAACGAAGTCGATTGGACGGCCCGGTGAAAAAAGCACGCTGAGGATTGGGCAGACTCTAGAGACCGATCGGGAATCGCGAGCGAGCATCACGGTGTCCGAGGTCGGCCAAGTGGACATCGACCCGGAGACGCGGCTGCGGCTGGCAGAGTCGCGGTCATCGCGTACGCGGATGGAGCTGGAGCGCGGAACGATTCACGCGATGATCTGGGCGCCGCCGGGGGAGTTCCTGGTAGGTACGCCGTCGGCGCTCGCGGTCGATTTGGGGTGCGCGTACACCTTGCAGGTGGACGATTCCGGAGCGGGGATTTTGCGAACGAGGATGGGATGGGTGGGCTTCCGGCTGAATGGGCGCGAGGCGTTCATTCCGGCGGGCGCGGTGGGGGAAACGCGGAAGGGAATCGGGCCGGGCACGCCGTACTTCGAAGATGCCTCGGCGGAGTTTCGCACGGCGCTCCGGGAATTTGATTTTGGGAAGCTGAGCGACGAGGAGCGGAGCGCGCAACTTACGATTGTGCTGGCGAATGCTCGAAAGAATGATGCGTTGACGCTGTGGCATTTGCTGAGCCGTACCGATGTCGCGGATCGCGGTCGTGTCTTTGACGCGTTGAACGCGTCGGTTCCAGCGCCCGGCGGCGTTACGCGAGAAGGAATTGTGCGCGGCGAGCACGCCATGCTGGATGCCTGGTGGAATGAGCTGGGATACGACGATATCGGTGTCTGGAGAAAGTGGGAGAAGACGGACTTTTCCGCCCGTTAGCATGCGGGCGTTAACAGTTGTTTCCTTGCGGGGGTCTTTGTTTTTGCAGGACGTTCGCTAAGAGGAGACAACATGAAATTACGAAAACTGATGTCGCTGAAATATTTTGCCGCGATCGCTACGGCTTTGCTGGTGGGTGCCGCGCCCGCGGTGGCCGGGCCTCCGCTAATTTGCCACGCGATTGACATTGGATCCGCGCAGTCGCTGCCATGGACAAGCTCGGGATGGAACCTGAGCGGGCAAGAGAAATATGACGTGAGCCATTTGGTGCCGGATACGCTGTCGCTGCTTGCGCCGAGCACGCCGGTGCTGGTGCGCATGGAAACACTGCGGCGAGCGACGTTGTATGCACAGCAACGAACGGCGGTCGCGAAAGAGCTGCTGTTTCGGCTGGAAGCGAGGACTCGGGAGAATCCGAAGGATGCGCTGGCGGCGTTTGATTTCGGGTATCTCGTGGAGTGTTACAGGCAGACGAGCTGGCTGCATCAGCACACGGATTGGCTGAAGGCGTCCGGAGATTCGATGGGTGCGAATCTTGCGATGAAGGTCGACGGGTATGAATGGGTGCGCAAAGCGATCGCGCTTCGCGGAAGCGATCCGCAGATGGAGTTTGCCGCGGCGCTGATGACCACGGAAGCCGCGCGAAGCGAACACGACCGGCATGTGCAGAACGCGATGTCCGGAGCCAAGGCGGACGCGATGCTGGCGCGGAATCTGGCGAGCCGGTTTCCCAAAGGCGCAGCGTAAGGGGTAAGGGCAACTTTACCGGAATGAGGGTTGCGTGGCTTCGGCTGGACACCCTGTGGGGGAGCGTTGCTGGCTGAGTTGCGCGACCCAGCATTCTGCTTTCTGCTTGTTTTCGGGGTCTGAGGGCGCCCGCAAATAGTGGCGCAGCTCCGCTATTACCTGATCGGTTTGACCCATCGCGAAATGAATCTGCGCGAGAACCAGGCTGGCATTCGGGAATGCATTTTCACTCTGGCGGAGCATGTCGATGGCTTCCGGGGTGACGTGCCCCTGACCAACCAGAGCGCGGCCCAGCACATAGCGTGAGCCCACCGCCTGGGGATCGAGATCGAGAGCTTTGCGCGCTTCGGCTTCCGCTTCCTGAAATCGATTCAATAATGAGAGCGTGAAAGAAAGATCCTGATGCGTCTGAACGCTGCGGGAATCGAGGGAGAGAGCGGATTCATGCTCGGTTAGAGCTTTCTGATATTCGCCGAGTTGAACGAAGCGGAGTCCGAGCGCGTTGTGAGCCTGAATGAAATCGGGATAGATATGCAGAGCTCTTTTCAGATGCTCGGCGGAGGTGCGCACGTCGCCGGACTGAAAGGCCTTTTGTGAGCGCTCGAATTCTTTGAGGGCTTTGGAAGGGATGCGCAGTTGGCTCACTGGGACAGCGTTACCGGCGTGCGGCGTCGGGGTTGCGGGATCCGGTTCGGGGCGCAACCACACCGACGCGAAAGGATCAGGCGCTTCGCGAACAGTAGATATGCCCCCGGGGATTTGGGCGCCGACGGGGCGGCGGCGAGAATCGCTTTGTGCATGAAGGTTTGAAGTAAAAAGAAAAAACACGAACAGGCCGACGATGGTGCGTTTCATGTAGCTACCCTGACGATGGGCCATGTTTTGGAAGCTGGCCCACCGCGCCGTTCTGAAGCGGCAGAACTGAGGAGAGCGGAAATTTTTGTGAAGTTGCCGCTCAACGCGCTTCAAAGAGGAAGACGAAGAAGGTTGGGGATTTGTTTGGCATGCCGCGAGTAATTGTGTGTAAATTGCGGCTACATTCGCGGGTGTAACATAAAAAAGTTCTTAAGGTGAGCGGGCAGAAGTTGCGGGGCGTGCGAGTGATTGCAGTGTTCGTGGTAGCGGGCGAGGACTTCGGTGGCCAAGCGTTCGGGCTGAAGGCGTGTGCGTCGGATAGCGACAGCGAAAACTCGCGTCAGTCAACCGGTTGACAGTGCGGGGACTACAAAGCTTAGCCGGAACGCTTTTGGCCGTCTTTTTGGGCGGTGTCCAGCCAGCACTGGAGCACGGCGAGGGGCTGGGGTTCGACTTCGATGAATGAGAGGCCACATCCGAGGTTCGGCTGAACGTAGATGATTTTTGCTTTGGACTGGAAGAAATCCTCGCCGGCGAAAATTTTTACGCGCACAAAAGTGTCCTGTGGGAAGGGATTCATCATATCGAGATAGCAGCCGTGAAGGCTTAGCTCGCTGACGCGAGTGGCGATGCGCACGTCGGTTTTTTGTTCGATGAGTTCGGCGCTGGCGATGAAGGTGTAACGCGGCGTGCGGCGTTGTTCTCGTTTCAAGAAGATCGGCCTCTGAAATTGATATTCCCATGAAATAGCGCGGGGTTTGTCGCGGAGTTGCGGAATGGTTATTACTCGGAAGGAGGGCAGTGAGTGGGCTTGGTCAGCGCACTTCGCACGCCGGAACGTCCGTGGGTCCGGGAGGAGAATTCACACTCGGCGAATCCAAAAGAAGATTCAGAAGTAAGAGTGACGTCCGGGCATTCGGCAACGTCGCGTTGGGTGGTCGGTGGCTGGGCAGAGTTGTGCTACGTGCAAGCCCGCAATAGATGCGCTCGCCAGGGTCAACGGGAGCGCAAGCACGAACCTGACAGTGGTGAGCCCCCCTCCCCCCTTTTTTCACAAGTGTTGATTCTAAAGGGAGTTAAAGTGCTTTGTTTTCACACACTTTTGCAAGTGTTGATTCTAAACGTAGTTATTCAGGGACCGATGCGGTGCCGTTTGGAGGCGAGCTTTAGCAACCTAAAGGCGGCAATGGCCATACATTTCTGTTGGTACAACTTCTGCCGAGTCCACCAGACGTTGCGTGTCACACCCGCGATGCAGACAGGTATTGCAGACCGTGTTTGGCCTATTGAGGAATTGCTAGGCGCCGTCTCTTGAGATAATCGGTGAACCATACCCCGAGAAGCGTTGGAATTATAAGGACAACGATGGCAAGGACGAACCTCGTAATGATGTTGGTCGCGGACATATCGCCTAGCTTAGAATCAATGTTGCCTAACGTTCTTTGAGTTTCGTCCTTAAAATCCCTGAGAGATGTCTCAATCACAACCATTCGAGTATCTATTTTGTCGAGACGTTCTTCCTGCCTGTTCATCGAATCAAGATAGGGCTGTGGAATCGTTTGAGTGGAGGAAGAGGAGAGAGTTATCCGCTTTCGTTGTGGTTCTGCCAAAGCACACTGAGACAAAAGAAAAACAATCATCATATATCTGAGAATGTGCGTCATGGCTTCTTCTCCGCAGATGGAGGTGTCGCTTGTGGAAGCTTCATCGTGAGAATTTTTTCGGACTTAGACCGGTCAGCTACTGATTGCAATTCGGCTCGATTGAACAATAGAGTCTTGCTCCCAAGCAAATTCAGAAGATTTTCATCGAATTTTATGGGGTCGAAACCCTTCACACTAATCTCATCAGTCGCAAGTCTGCCAGCAAGTAACGTTCCAAAGGCCGCTGATCCGGAAGTTATGTTTGGAGAAATCTCCTCCACTTGTGGAGTGGATTGCGCCTTTACTATCACTGTTCGCATGGAGCCGAATATGAACCCAAGCACTAATCCGATTATTAACGTCGATATGTTTACGATGCTCCCCAAGAGATATTTCTGATCACGCATGGCAGTATCTCCTTGTTAAAAGCAGGGGGAGATACTGCCATAGCACTTAACTTCTGGCAACAAATGGTCACTTTTTGAAACCGCCTTCAAATGACACCACTACCCCAATCTGCAATCGTAGAAAATCGGCTAGAGCATTGGTGTATGCTTCAAATTTACATTCAGCCGGTTGGGGACTGGGATGAAGATAGAAATCGTTCACTGCCCTACGTGACAGAACAACAAGGCCAAGGTCACGAGTCTCGTGACCCTCATCAAGAAGCGCCTGGGCATTGAAGCCGTCATTACGCCTGGTAAGACCGGTCAGTTCGAGGTGATCGCGGACGGCGAGAGGATTGCCGAGCGCGGTGGGAACTGGTTCACACGGAGCTTTGGCGCGGGCTATCCCGATCTCGATAGCGTCGTCGAGCAGCTCGAGAAGCACCGTGCGAGAGACGCAGCGCGGTAGTCAGTTGGTCCCGAGTTGTCCAGGTCGGTCAGGCGCTCATCTTAAGTTTAGGGCAGGAGACGGGAACGCGCTGAGACGGAAGCGTCAACCCCCGCACCCCTAAAAACCAAAGGGTTGGCGGCACCCCGCCTTACTTCCGCGCCTCGATTCCAGTGACGAGAAACTGATCGCGATATCTCGTCGCCACCCGCCGCGTGTGAAAATCACATCCTATAATCAGCATTGCTCGGCTCCTCTCTTCCGAGCCCTGGTCGTTCTAACAGCAACCAAGTCTACTCGGGAGAAGGAGCCGACGCCGTCATCTAATCAGCCCACAACCTCACTTGTGAACAAGATGCGCCAGGTCTTTCCAGCCTGTTGGCAGTCCCAGCAGACTGATCGCTTGTAGCAGTGCCGCGATAAACACCACGAATCCCACAAGGGCCTTCACGATCTTGCCTCCGAGACTCTGCTCCAACGCACTCGCATTGAACCCAGCGGCTCCGAGAATCCGAAACGGGAAGCCGATCACCCAGAGGAACCCGAGTTTAAACCAGTAGAGCGGGTTCCATGAAGCTCGCCGCAACTTCACCAATTCGCGCTCGTAAATTCCTATCGTCCTCTCTAGATAGTCAATCGCCTTCGACACAGGAATCCGAAAGCGGTCCAAAGAGAAGAGATTTTCAATTAGGTTGATGCTGCCGTTGTAGCCAGTGGACGGGTCTAGGTAAGAGACCGACAGCCCTTGCCCGACGCGGTAACAAGACCTCACACTCTCGGGAATCATCTTGTTGATGTCGGTGCGTAGAGGGATGACGCTTTCCGAAGCATGACGTCGTCCCCTCGTATCGAAGCCCGTACCGGCGAAGTAGCTTTGGACGAGTTCTCGGAAGTGACGTAACTCAGCAAGTCGCCGTTTGCATTCCCAATAAAGCATCGCTACGCGTTCTCATTGCACTGCTAGGCACTCATGTTGAGCAGGGTCAATACGAATGGGCATCGAACCCTCATTTCGATCCTCAACTTTACGCAAAAGTTCTGCGATATTGAGAGACTTCACGAGCCGCCCTACTTCTGCCAATTTGTTAGGCAGGCCTTTTCCGTCAACCGAAATGGATTGACCTACCGCATTTTCTAGCATTTTCGCAAAAACCACCAACCGCAAGAGTCTATCGGACTCCTTGGTGATTTTTGACCTGTCGTTTTCCCATCTGGAGATAATGCTTTTCGAGTAGCCTGTCGCTTCGGCCAGTTCTGAGGCCGAATAACCGACCCACTTTCTCAAGTAACGAGCCTCTTCACCGGAGAGAATGGTCGCTTTGCGAAGAAGATCAAACGCGACTACAAAGTGAAGCTGTCCCACGGCGGGCAATTCAGCTACAATCGCGCCGCACTTGCAGTGGAACACCATCACGTTTGTCAACGTCACCGATTTCAACCCCACTTCGGTATATTGATAGTTCTCCCTCCGTCCAATCATCGTTCGCTTGCATTCGTAACACTCACGCTCGAAACAATCACGCAACACCTGCACCGGGCTTTCCTCCATGACTTTCATAATTCACTCTCCAAGCTGTGGCTTACCTGGACTTACAACATTCTGCTCGAACACCGTCACTAAAACCCCTAAGGGCGACGCCTCAAAATCTTCCGTTGGGTCGAGCGCAATTACGACTTCGATCTTCTTGTCATCGCTAGCACCAGCCATTCGATACTTCCAGTTCTTGTACGCCTCGCAATATTCCGTGCTGCGTACCACACCATTACGAATAACGTTTTCCAAGTCGATCATGTCCACGTTGCGCTCTATCATCCTGTTCTTGATATGCGTGCCTACGTGAACCCGGCCACTGCTCCATGCTTTCTGTATTACCGCCTTAGCATTCTCTGGTGAGAGAGCCGCATCATGGCCTTTCACTCTTGGCGGTTGGTTTTCAGGTCCTACATATTTGTACTCTCGCAAATTGACCCCCACTCCCAAGGCGAACGTAGTTTAACACATGAACTACAGTAGTCAAGGTGGATTTGACTGTAGTTCACCTAAGATGCCCTGTCAGAGTAGGAGTCTCTCAACAACTTGAGAAATTGGTTGTTACGGTGTTACAGCCCTGTCACGGCAACAGTAGAGCACGCGTTTCTGTTTGGAATGCATAATCACCGTTGAAGTCCTTTGTTTTGATACGCTTTTGGGAGCGTTGATTCCAACGCAGTTAGTAGAGGATACTTTTCAAGCCAGTTCAGAGGCAGGAGATGCGTCTGATGCCGCCGCGGGAGTTGGGGATCTGGGGCCGCATCCGGTTCCGGTTCTGGAGCAGGCGGCGATGGGGGATCGGGCGACATGTGGTCGGCAGACTGTTCATGGGAGGTGCGGATGGTTTCGCGCCAGGTATCGGTGTCGTAGGCGTTGATGTATTCGTCTTGGGCGAGGGGCAGGATTTGGACGAGGGTTTGGCCGAGATAGGCGAGGGTGGAGGCGGTTTTGGGTTTTACGGATCGCAGGCGGACACGAAGCTGCCGAATAGGTGATAGGGGCGCTCGCGGCCATCGCGCTGGCGGGTCTGAAGACCCGCCACTACAAGTTGGGAAGGCGCAGAGATAGGGATGGTCGGGGCGGCGAGGAATGCGGCAGCGGCGGCCATCGACAAAGGTGAAAGAACACAAATCGGAACGGTCCTTGGAGCGATTGGACATAGAAGTCTCCAGAAAGAAAGATTAGATTTTGGGGATTTTGGGGGAGCCTCGCGGGGGGCGAGGCGCACTACTGAACGAAAAGAGTCTACCAGAGTAACGATTACCATGTCAATAGAATTTTTCAGCGGTTCAGGCGCGAAATGGTGATGTCGATGATCCAGGGCTTTTTGTGGCGGGGCCTTTCGTGGACGTCGGTGGAAGGATATGGGGTGCACAGCCTGAAGGCTGTGCTACTGAAGGAACGGCGGTGCCGCTCAGATGCGGTTGAAGAGAAGAGGCGCGCCGAGTTTGGAGGTGTAGTTGGGGCGGTAGCGCTCGGTGTTGTACAGGGTGGGGATGTCGACTTTGCGGGCGCCCATGGAAGAAGCGGGAAGCGGCGCGTGGGCGTAGCAGCCGTTCTGCACGCCGACCATGCGGCCGGTGATGCCGTCGCGAAGCATGTCGACGGCGATGTTGGCGAAAGTGATGGCGACGAGCTGGTCGATGGCGTCGGGCTCGCCGCTGCGCAGGTCGTAGGTCAAGTCGCTGACCATGATTTCGTCGCCGGTGCGGCGGCGGATTTCTTCGCCGAGGGCCTGGCCGATATCAACTTTCTTGCGGTGGCCGTAGGCGTCGGCTTCCCCGTATTCCTTCACGGAGCCTTCTTTCCAGACGGCACCTTCGGAAACGACGACGAGAGCGTAGTGGCTGGGATTGTTGCGCTTGTCTTCGGAAAGAAGTTTTGCGACGCGGTCGATGTCGAAGGGATATTCAGGGATGAGGCAGCGAGTGGAAGTGACGTAGGCGGTGTAGAGCGCGGTGAAGCCGGCGTCGCGCCCGAAAATGCGGAAGACGCCGATGCGTTCGTGAGAGCCGAGAGTGGTGCGCTGGCGGGTGATGAGTTCTTTGGCGCGAGTGATGGCGGTGGAGAAGCCAATGCAGTATTCGGTGCCCTGGACGTCGTTGTCCATCGTCTTGGGGATGGCGATGACGGGCATGCCCGCAGCGGAAAGAGCGGCGGAGAAGCTGAGGGTGTCGTCGCCGCCGATGGTGATGAGGCAGCCGACGCCGAGGCGCTCGAGATTTTCGAGGACGATGGGAGTGAAGTCGTAATACTTGCCGTCGAAAGGAAGTTTCTTGACGCGATCGGGGGAGACGGTTTTGGGGAGTTTAGATTCGGCCATCTTGCGCGGGTTGGTGCGCGAGGTGTGGAGGACGGTGCCGCCGGTGCGATCGATGGCGCGGGTATTCTCACGGTCAAGCGGGCGAATGTAGGGATCGGCGGGATTGGAGGGATCCAGGTGCGTGAGGCCCTCCCATCCTTTGCGGATGCCGATCACCGAGCGGCCAAGTTCGGTGGCGCGATAGACAACGGACTTGATGACGGGATTTAGGCCGGGAACGTCGCCGCCGCCGGTTAGGATGGCGATTTTGTCTTTTGCTGGCACCGAGATGATTCTCCTTTAGGAGTGTGATTTTCTTAAGCGACGGCGCTGCGGAAAACCCTCGGGCCCAAAAAGCGGGCTTGAGCTACGGCGCAGCTTCCGCTCGGATCGACCGTGAAAGCGGCGGCCCTTCGAGGCTCAGGGTAAACAAGACCGCCGCACCCCAAATGAGTTTGCAACCGTATAGTTTCGCATAACTCCGGGGCTGCGGAATATTCGAGAAGACAAAAAAATAGATAGGACGAATTTAGTTTTCAAACCGTCGATTTGTGGCTAGTCTATGCGTTCGCGGAGGGGAATTCCATGGCAGAGAGCGGGGCTCGGACGGCCGAGGCGCATTTTGGCGAGACGTTGCGGCGGGATTCGTGGTGGGCGGAAACGATTCCGGTCGTGCTGCTGCTGGGAGGATTCGGCGTTTATGCGACGCTGCGCGCATTTGAGGGACGATTTTACGAATGGGGACCGTATCTTTCGCCATTTTATTCGCCGCTGATTGATGAGCATCATCGCTGGTGGAAACTTTCGCCGGCGCTGCTAATTCTGGGCGGGCCGCTGGGCTTCCGGGCCACGTGCTATTACTACCGCAAAGCGTACTATCGCGCGTTTTTCCTCGACCCGCCGGCTTGCGCGGTGAGCGAGGGGAAGCGGAATTACAAGGGCGAAACGAACTTTCCTTTCATTTTGCAGAACGTGCATCGATATTTTTTGTATTTCGCGGTGCTGTTCTTGTTTTTTCTTTGGAAAGACGCGATTCAAGCGTTCTTCTTCGACGGGAAATTCGGGATGGGCGTGGGTACGCTCGTGCTGCTGGTCAACATCATTCTGCTGACGATGTACACGCTGTCTTGCCACTCGCTGCGGCACTTGGCCGGCGGAAAGGTGGATTGCTTCTCATGCGCGACCTTCGGAAGGCCAAGGTACAAGGCGTGGGGCTGGCTGACGATGTTAAATGAGCGGCACATGCTATTTGCGTGGGCGAGCCTTATTTCGGTTGGATTGGCGGACTTGTATGTGAGGCTCGTGGCTTCCGGCGCGATCCAAGATATGAGGATCTTTTGAGCGACAGGTTCGAGACGCACGAACACGATGTGCTGGTGATTGGCGCCGGGGGAGCTGGATTGCGCGCAGCGATTGAAGCGCTCGGGCAGGGCGCCTCGGTGGGCGTGGTGAGCAAGTCGCTGCTGGGCAAAGCGCACACGGTGATGGCCGAGGGCGGAATCGCCGCGGCAATGGCTAATGTGGATTCCGCTGACGGGTGGAAACCACATTTTCGCGACACGATGCGCGGCGGAAAAATGCTGAATAACTGGCGCATGGCGCAATTGCACGCGCAGGAAGCGCCGGAGCGGGTCAAGGAGCTAGAGCAGTGGGGCGCGCTGTTTGACCGCACGGAGGACGGGCGGATTTTGCAGCGTGCGTTTGGCGGGCACACGTTCCGGCGGCTATGTCACGTGGGAGATCGCACGGGATTGGAAATGATTCGAACGCTGCAGGATCGTGGTGTACACATGGGCTTCGACGTGTACATGGAGTGCACGATCGTGCGACTGCTCACGGATGGGCAGCGATGCGGGGGGGCTGTGGCGTATTGGCGAGAGACGGGACGCTTCGTCTTGTTCAAAGCGAAGTCAGTGGTGATGGCTACGGGTGGCATTGGGAAAGCTTGGCCGATCACGTCAAATTCCTGGGAGTACACGGGCGATGGGATGGCGCTGGCTTATGAGGCGGGCGCTGAGCTGATGGACATGGAGTTTGTGCAGTTCCATCCGACGGGGATGGTGTGGCCGCCGGGCGTACAGGGGATTCTGGTGACGGAGGCGGTGCGCGGCGAGGGCGGAATCCTGCGCAACAAAAACGGCGAGCGGTTCATGCAGCGCTACGATCCGAAAAGGATGGAGCTTTCGACGCGGGACGTGGTGGCGCGGTCGATTTATACGGAAGTGAAAGAAGGGCGCGGTACGGAACATGGTGGCGCGTATCTGGATATTTCACACAAGCCCGCGGAGTACGTTAAAAAGAAATTGCCGAGCATGTATCACCAGTTCAAGGAACTGGCTGACGTAGACATCACGAAAGGGCCGATGGAAGTAGGGCCGACGTGCCACTACATGATGGGCGGCATTCGCGTGGAGGCAGAGACGGCACAAAGCTCGCTGCCGGGGCTGTTTGCCGCCGGGGAAGCGGCGGCGGGGTTGCACGGAGCGAACCGCTTAGGTGGGAATTCGCTTTCGGACTTGCTGGTGTTTGGGCGGCGGGCAGGACTAGCGGCGGCGCAGCACGCGAAGGAAGTTTCTGCTCCCAATTTGGACGAAGTGCAGATCAGCGCGGCCGAGAGCGAGGCGCTGAGTGCGTTTCAACGGCAGGGCGGGGAGAATCCTTACGCGGTGCACCGCGATTTACAGAATGTAATGCAGAACTTGGTGGGAATTTTCCGGATCCGCGAGGACATGGAAAAGGCGCTGGGTGAGCTAGCGAAACTAAAAGAGCGCGCGGCGCATACCAGCGTGGAAGGCTCGCGGATGTTCAATCCGGGGTGGCACATGGCCATCGAGTTGAAATCGATGCTTACGGTTTCGGAAGCGGTGACGCGCAGCGCGCTGGTGCGGGAAGAAAGCCGCGGGGCACACAGCCGGATTGATTTTCCGGAGCTGAGCCCGGAGTGGGGAACCAAGAATAATATTGTCTGGCAAGACGGAAATAAGATGGGGCTCCGGCAGGAGAGGCTCCCAGAGCTGCCCGCGGAGTTGAAACAGGTTTTGGCCGAGGACAAATAGCGGAGGGTTGATGGCGGACGCGACTCTAAAAGTGTTTCGCGGGAATAAGGACGGCGGTCAGTCCGTCGAATTCAAGGTGCCGGTGGCGCCGGGGATGGTTGTGCTGGACGCGCTGCACTACATTCAGGGACATTTGGCGCCGGACCTGGCCGTGCGTTGGAACTGCAAAGCAGGGAAGTGCGGTTCGTGCTCGGCGGAGGTCAATGGAAGGCCGCGGCTGACGTGCAAGACGCGCATGGATTCGCTGCCGCAAGACGAGGCGATTACGGTGATGCCGCTGAAGGCGTTTCCGGTGATCAAAGACTTGGTGACGGATGTTTCCTGGAATTACAAAGTGAACAAGAAAATTCCGCCGTTCGCACCGAAGGCCGGTGCGGATTGGAAGTTTTACCAGGATGACGTGGATCGGGTGCAGGAGTTTCGCAAGTGCATCGAGTGCTTTTTGTGCCAGGACGTGTGCCACGTCCTGCGAGATCATCACAAATACGAGCAGTTCGGCGGGCCAAGGTTCTTCGTGCGCGTGGCCGGCTTGGAGATGCACCCGATGGATGGCGTTTCGCGGACGAAACTGCTGAAGGATGAGCTGGGCATAGGGCTCTGCAATATCACGAAATGTTGCACAGAGGTCTGTCCGGAAGACATCCACATTACGGACAACGCGATCATTCCGCTGAAGGAGCGCGTGGTGGACGAGTTCTACGATCCGCTGGTGTGGATTGTGCGTAAAATCCGAGGAGCGCCGGCGAGCTAAGTGCACGCAGACTTTCCGAGTGGTTGAGTTGTGCGGAGGGCCCATGGACCTGAAACTGAAAACTATTTCAAAATCGGGGATTCCGGAGGCCATTGCAAAGGCGGAGTTGTATCGATATTTGAATGAGCCGGAAGAAGCGGAGTCGATTTGCCGGGATGTTTTAGCTGCAGACCCAAAACATATGATGGGTTTGCGCACTCTGGGGCTGGCGATAACGGATCAATTTACAGGCGGACCTTCGGACCGCTATGCAGAAGTGGAAGCGATTTTTCAGAGTTTAGTGGAGCCGTACGAACGGCTGTACTACACGGGTTTGCTGTGCGAGCGGCGGGTGAAGGCGCAGTTGCGCGGCGGGCGCGCTCCGCACACTCTATTGCCACTTTTGGAGAGGGCGCTGCAATGCTTCGCAGACGCAGAAAAGATTCATCCGCCTGGGAATGACGACGCGATCTTGCGATGGAATCGTTGCGTGAGGTTGTTGCAGAGCCAGCCGGATTTTGAGGCGGAAGAAGTGGCTTCCTTCGAAGCGCAGGACAGCCCACCGGCATAAGCGAAAAGCAGGTCTCTCGCTGCGCTCGGGATGACATTAGCCGTCAAGGGATGCGCTGCGTTTAGCAGCAGACTTACTGGCCATCTGCCATCTTGACGTGAAGCGCTTTTAGCCCGCGCAGACCGAGATTTTCCCGCCAAACGATTGGTGCAGACTCTAGTGTGAACTCCGGAAATCGCTTGAGCAGCGTGCCAATAGCGATTTGTCCCTCGATGCGTGCTAGAGGGGCGCCGAAACAGAAATGGGCGGCCCAGCCGAAGGCGAGATGTCGGTTGTCCTGGCGAGCGAGGTCGAGGCGATTGGGATCAGGGAAACGTTCGGGGTCGCGATTGCCGGCGCCCATCACGGCGATGACGGCTTGGCGTTTTCGGGTGGTCTTGCCGCCGAGCACCATGTCGGCTGGCGCAAGGCGCGCGGTGTGTTGGCTGGGGCTTTCGTACCGCAGCAACTCCTCGATTGCCGAGACAATCAGAGCAGGATCACTTTTCAGCCGCTGTATTTCGTCAGGATGGCGCAGCAGGGTGAGGACGCCGTTGCCGATGAGGTTGGTGGTGGTCTCGAGACCGCCGACCAAGTTGATGATGCAGTTGGCGATAATCTCTTCTTCGGTGAGGCGGTCGCCTTCGAGTTCGGCTCTCACAAGTGAGTGCTCGAGGCCGGGGCAAGGCTTGTTCTTTGATCCTCCACTGCCTTTCGGAAAAACTCGGTCAAGTTTTCCGCCTTGTACGAGAGCAATGTGCAACGGCGAGCGGGAAAGTTCCATCAAGTAAAATGTGTAGTTTGGACGAGAACTAGCTCGTAGGGCCAATAACGGATGGCGCAAGGCGAGGGAGTTTGGGCATTTCCTATTTCAACAGAGGCAGCACGATGGAACCGGGATTTTCCTTGGAACGGTAAACGCGCTCGGTAGCCTTCACAAAATCAGACTCCGCGGCATCCGGAATGTTCATGAACTTTTGCGGATTGCGATCGACCAGCGGAAACCAGGTGCTCTGGATTTGGATCATGATGCGGTGGCCGCGGCGAAAGGAGTGATTGATGTCGGGCAGGGAAAAATTGAGTGCCGTGGGCTGGTTGGGAATGAAGGGTTCCGGCTTCTCGAAGCTGTTGCGGAATTTTCCGCGGAAGGGTTCGCCGCGCACGAGTTGCTGATAGCCGCCCATTTCCACTTCTCTCGGATTGGGGTCGGGATTGCGGAAGTCCATGGGGTAGACGTCGATGAGTTTTACGACGAAGTCGGAGTCTGTCCCGGATGTCGAAACCCAAAGGCGCGGGGAAACGGGACCACTGACGGTGATGTCTTCTTCCAGTGGGTCGGTCTGATATGTCAGAACGTCAGGGCGCTTCGCGGCGAAGCGCTGATCGGCGTCCATGTAGGTCTGCGCAACGTCAGTGGTGGGGAAATTCACAAAGGGCACGGGGTGGTTGGGATCGCTGACGTACTCGTCGAAGGCGTTGGTTGTTTCGCTGGGGGCATCGAATAGGATGCGGCCATCGGCACGGAGATATAGCGTACGTGGCTTGGTGTCCTTCGGTGGCCAGCTATCGTAGCGGCGCCAGACATTAGTGCCGGTTTCAAAGACGTACGCGGTGGGTAGCTTGGGGTCTACAGCGTCTTTCAGGTGCTCACGGAAGAAAGGGAGAAGGATTTTTTCGTTGTAGAAGTCAGAGTTCTTGGCGGAAAAGTTTACGTCACCAAGGTGATCGCCGTCGGTTCTCGCCCAGCCGCCATGGACCCAGGGACCGAGGACGATTTTGTTGGATGTTTCGGGATTGAACTGTGCGACCGAGTGAAAAATTTTGTCTGGGCCTACGAGATCTTCCGCATCGAACCATCCTCCTACGGTAAGCACGGCGCAGTGCACATTCTTCATATGCGCGGAAATGTTGCGAGATTTCCAATACTGATCATAATTGGGGTGAAAGACCTGATCGTCCCAATAGCTGTTGGTGTCCTTGAGATAAATCCTCTTGGCATTGGAGAGCGGGCCCATGTGCAGAAAGAAATCATAGCTATCGGTGATGCCGTAATCGAAGCGGGGCTCGTGTGCGGGTGGCGCGATTTCTGTGCGCGGTCTGAAGAATGCGGCGTAGAAGCTAAAATTGGCCGCGAGCATGAAAGCACCATTGTGATACGCGTCGTCGCCCATATAGAGGTCGGTCACGGGTGCTTGAGGTGAAGCGGCTTTCAGCGCCGGATGTGAATCGATGATGCCGGCGGCGGCGAAAAATCCCGGATAGGAAATGCCCCAGATCCCGACTTTCCCGTTGTTTCCGGAAACATGATGCAATAGCCATTCAATGGTGTCGTAGGTATCGGTGCTCTCGTCGACGTCTTTGGGTGATGTCTTTACGTCTTTATGTGGCGTCATTTCCTCGAAAGTTCCTTCGGACATGTAGCGGCCACGAACATCCTGGTTGACGAAGATGAAACCGTCGCGCTGGAACACTGGCGCGGGGCCGAGACGTCTCGGGTACTGATCAGCGCCGTAAGGACTGACGCTGTACGGGGTACGAACCATAAGGAAGGGGTAGGCCTGGGCAGAGTCTTTCGGCACATAGACAGCGGTGAAGAGCCTGATGCCGTCGCGCATCGGAATGCGATATTCGTACTTTGTGTAGTGCGCTTGGACTTCCGCTTCGCCTGGAGTCTCCGTGTTGGATTGCGCGATGGACCAGCGCGCCGGCGCAGCCGCTAAGGCGGCAAGCGGCAGAACCGCACAAAACACAACAGACCGAAAATGGTTCACGCGAGTGTTCACGGAACTCTCCAAATTTTTTAGGTTTTCCGACCGCGGCAACGATACTTTTTCAAGCGGAGAGTGTCAACGAGTGGAAGGGAGTTTTTGCAGTACAACAGGCCGGCGGGGAATCGTTAATGGGGACTCGAGGATTTGGTGGAAACAGCTCCGGCGGATTCGTTGAGCTTTAGTATCAGAACACGGCCGTCCGAGTGGAACGAACCGCCAGTGGCGGTTCTTGCTTCTTTGAGCGCGTCGGCGGGCAGAACATGGGTGACTTCGGCAACCAGGCCTGTGGAGGTGAGGGTTTTCTCCACGTAATCGCGTTCGAGGTCGACGTCGGGATCAATCTTGTGGGTTATGCCGTCGTTGCGCTCGTCGCGTTCGAAGCCAATGTCATGGGTGGCCGCGCCGACCCAAAGCGTCCGGCCGTCAATTTCGAAAGGCGCTTTCCAGATGCGCAAGTGGTTGCGCGAAGCTACAACCTTGATGGGCTCGGCATGCGCCCACCCGTAATCCTGTGAACGGCCGAAGAGGTACAGCGGACTCATCGGCATCGTAAGGTACGATTCCTTGGAAATGCTTTCGATAATGCCGCGAAGCACCGTGCCGCGCACGTCGGCATCCACCTTGACCCATCCGGCAGCCGTGAAAACCTTCTGCATGGCGTCTTCCGAGCCGAGAACGAGGAAATTGACCATGTCACCGGGATTTCCGTCTTTGTCCGCGATGCGGCGCGGAACCTTCCCGAATACGGTGGCGCCCACACCCGAAATGGTTTTCACCTGGCGCACTGGGTGATACGCCGTATTTGAATCGGGTGCGTGGATATCGATGTGCACCGTGTAGGTGCCTTCGCCGGTGTCGTCGCTGGCTTGATTGATGCCGATGGCAAGGCGCCCGGCTACGGGAGCGACGAAATCGCGGTGTGCGCCCAGGAAAAAAGGCTGTGCGATTTCCGCGTCGCCGACGCGGCCGATGAGCGCGCCGCGGCCAGCAGCGTTAAACGGCAGAATCCGCAGCAGGTCCCTGAAGCCGCGCGTTATGCCATCGGGGCCGCTGTCCTCTTTGGCCTCGGCATAGTGGAGCTTGCCCGTCGCGGTGACAACGATGTGCTCGCCGGGCTGCACGTCGATTCCGGTGTCGGACCAAGACTGCTCGCCGGTAATTTGAACTTCCTGGGAAACGCGCCGCTTGCCGGAGGGGGTTTTCTTTGCTGTTAAGTCGCCTGATGAAGGCGCGGGGTTGTCTTGCCGGACGAGTTGCGCCGCAAGCCGCGCAGGGCAAGCGCACAGTACCGCCATGGCAGAGCACAGGAAAAAGGACTTAGCCAACTTTGCCATAGGGTTGGGTATCGCACCAACGGAGATACGGCATCTCACTCTAGAACAGATGCCTTCAGAGGACGCAAGTGTTGCTAAATAAGGCCGTGAAAATGTGCTCGATTCCTTGACTAGCCGCAGCACCGCCTTGTATGTTGGCAAGATGCAGGGGCTTTACAAAGAAAAACAAGGACGGCCTGCTTTACGCGCGCCAATCACACCAGCTGAACAACGGACTTTATGAAGAGAGTTGTTTTATCTGTTTTCACTTTGCTCTGCTGCAGCGGGGCGGCGTTGTCAGTCATGGCAACGCCACAAGCGGTGGCGCCGCAAGCCGCGGCTCCCGCTGGGCGGCGCATGCATCCCAGCCCGGTCACCAATGTTTCGGTGGATGGAAGCGAGGCGATGTTCACCACCATGTGCGCGCTGCTCGCGGCGGGGTTTGAGTCCGACGTGAGCGCGGCCAACTGGCATCCGTTGAGGGCGCAGCTTCGCGAACGAATGCAGCACCAGCAAGGGCCGGCAGTGGATGCGGTGCGCGAATTTTACAAGAAGCACCAACTCGCGGACGAAAGCGCGATGCTTTCGCAATACATTTGGTTTGGATTGGTTTCCGGGCCGGCGCCCAAATTTGAATTGACCCTGCGACGAGACGAATTGCCCCCGGAGGTTATCGCGCTCGAAGGATTTAGCGAAATCCTTGCGGCTTACCATCAAGAGCAGAAGATCGGGCGGTTGTGGCGCGAACTGCAGCCTTTATACAATCGCGACATTGAGCGTTTACATGATTCGGTGTCGCAGATCGTCTTCGTGGCCACGAACTATCTGCGCGAGATTATGAATAATTCGAATCCGCGCACGTTCACCGTGATTGTGGAGCCGCTGGTAGGGCGTATCACGAATGTGCGGAATTTTGGCGACCACTATGCCATCGTGCTGAGCGGAGCCGACGATCTGCCCGCTGACACAGTGCGCCACGCGTACTTGCATTTTCTGCTCGATTCGCTACCGCTCCGATATCCGCACGTCGTGGCGGTGAAGAGGCCCTTGTTTGAGTCGGCGGCCCGCGCGCCACGGTTGGTGCCGGACCTGAAGGACGATTTTCCTTCGTATTTCGCGGAGTGCACGGTGCGGGCCGTGGAGTTGAAGCTGAAACGGATGTCGCCGAGCGAACGCGCGGCGGCGATGGACATGGACGATGCCGATGGCTATGTTTTGGTGAGGCCGCTTTTTGCAGCGCTCGGAAACTTCGAGAGGTCCGAGCCCTCGATGAGGTTGTTTTTCCCCGAGATGGTAAGGTCCATTGACGTCAATGCGGAGGCGAAACGCTTGCAAACGGTAAAATTTGCGCCGGCGACCCCCGCAGCGAAGCCGGATGAAACGGCGAGCGAAGAAGTCGCGCGCAGAAGGAAGCTGGCCCCATCGACGATCCCGAACGATCCTGAAGCGATCGCTTCGCTGACGGAAGGAGAAAGAAGAATCGCGGAGAAGAATCCACGGGCAGCGGAATCGTCTTTTCAGAGAGTATTAGCGAAGTATCCGGACCAAACGCGCGCGTGGTACGGCATCGGACTGGTGGCGTTGATGGATCACGACGGCGTGAGGGCCAAGGAAGTCTTCGGCAGGTTGACCTCTGGTGAGCACGCAGCCGCCGATGACCCCATGGTGCTGGCTTGGTCGCATATTTATCTAGCCCGGATTTACGACGATGAAGGACAGGCCGATCAAGCCAAGGCCCAATATCAGGAAGCCCTGGCCGTCACCGGAAGTCCGGACCAGGCACGGCAAGCAGCGCAAAAGGGCCTTGCGGCGTTCAACGGAGGCAAGCCGCCGGAGAGGCCGTAAAGAAAACGGCGGGTGCGAGGCATCTAAATATTTGAAGGAGTGCGGCTCAAGCGTACCGACTCCAGAACTAAATCTTAAATCTGAGAGGTAAATTAATGAGAGGGAAATGGAACACATGGGTGGGCGCGGGGGCGCTCACGGCATTTTTGTTGTGCGGCGCTGCATCGGCCCGGGCCCACGGTGGACAAGGCGGGCAGAGCCAACCGGGCCAGCAACAGCAACAACCTCCGGCACAGCCGGACAAAGATAAGCAGCCCAATCCCGCTCCTCTTTCGATGGACAATGCGGCTGCCACCCCTGAAGAGGATGCCGCTTCCAAAGCCGTTCAACAAGCCGGCGAACCTAACAAAAAGATTCAACTCGCTGAGGAATTCCTGCAGAAATATCCGCAAAGCCGTTATCGGCCGGCAATATATCAGGCGTTGGTGTCCGGATATTTCGCGACGCAGCAGGTGCCCAAAATGTTGGACGCCGGAGAAAAGGAAATTGAAATGAATCCCAACGACGCTCCGGTGCTAGCGGTGATGGCGCAGACGCTGGCTCGCACGTACAACGCCAAGGCGCCCGATGCGGCGAAACAGTTGGATAAGGCCGAGCTTTATTCGAAGCGCGCCATTGAGATTACCCCGACGCTGCCGAAGCCAGAAAATCTGACCGACGAAGCTTTCATCAATGCCAAAAACGATACGCTGGTGATGGCGCATGGCGGGCTCGGATTGGTGTACATACGGAGGGGCAAATTTTCCGAAGCCATACCGGAGCTGGAGCAATCCGTAAAGGCCGATAATCACCCTGATCCGGACCCGGTGAATTACTACTTGCTTGGCATTGCGGACAAGCAGACATCGCACTTTGAAGCCGCGGCAGCCGCGTTCTCCAAATGCGCCGCGGTGCAAAGCTCTTTGCAAGCGGCGTGCAAGAACAGCGCGGAAGAGGCCAAGAAACAAGGCGCTACGCAGCTAAGCGCTCCGAATTAATCGCGCGGCAGGCGCGCTCGGCCGTTTTCACGATGACCAATAAGGATGAGCAGTTCGAGGACCGGCTGGGCCACAAGTTCCAGAACCACGAATTGCTCAGGCGCGCTCTGACGCACAGCTCGGTTCTTCCGGAGTTGCGAGCCGCGGACGCGGAGGGTGTTGAAGCAGCAGAGGACAATGAACAACTGGAGTTCCTAGGCGACGCGGTTCTGGATTTGCTGGCCAGCGAGTATCTGCTGGAGAAATTTCCAAAATGGAGCGAAGGGCAGCTTTCCAAGAGCCGCGCGCGGTTAGTCAACGCACAAGCTCTGGAGCTGGCCGCTCGCCGGCTACACGTGGGCGAACATCTCCGGCTTGGCCGGGGTGAGGAAAAAACCGGGGGCCGGGAGAAACCTGCTCTGCTGGCGGACGCGTTCGAAGCCGTCGTGGCTGCGATCTATCTCGATGCGGGCTTAGCGGCTGCAAAGGAGATGCTGCGAACCACGCTTTTCGAATCGTTGGAAGAGCGTGGAAGCACCCTGTTCGAGACTGACCGCAAATCGGCTTTGCAGGAATTCTTGCAGGGTCGCGGGAAGCCTCCCGCAGAATATCGACTTGCTGCCGAGAGCGGCCCCGATCACCACAAGACATTTCAGGTGGAAGTCTGGATCAATGGCTCTTGCATGGCTTCGGGGCAAGGGAGCACGAAGAAAGAAGCTGAACAGCGCGCTGCCGGCACAGCACTGGAGCGGCTGGAGCAAACCGCGGTGAGAAGCTGACACGAAATGTCCCAAGAGACCATAGGGCAAGAAGTTTCAACGCACGAAGGCGCCAAGAAGCCCGAGCGTCGCGGCGAGGAGGCGACTTTTTCGGAATACTTGGAGTCATTGCTGGTGACGGTGATCCTGGCACTTTTCGGAACGACGTTTATTGTGCAGGCCTTCAAGATCCCTTCGGCTTCGATGGAAGGAACTCTGCTGATTGGTGACCACTTGCTGGTGAATAAGTTCATTTTTGGAGGCCGCGGCGCGTGGTATGAAAGGCTGTTGCCTTACCGGCCGCTCGAGCGCGGCGACATCATCGTGTTCAAATACCCTTACTTGGATCACCAGCACTTTGTGAAGCGGGTGATTGGATTGCCGGGCGATCAGCTGAAGGTCGAGGACCAGCGCGTCTACGTGAATGGCAAGATGTTGAATGAACCGTACGTGGTGCACGATTCCGGCGCCGGGTACGATCCTCTGAACTATGCCTTTCCGCCGATGGGTAACCAGCTGTACTCCAGCCCGGTCGTCATGGAATGGGCGCATGAGATCAAGAAATACGTGCGCGGAGAAGAGATTGTCGTTCCGCCTGGAAAGTATTTCGCGATGGGAGATAATCGCGATCACAGCCTCGACAGCCGCTACTGGGGATTTGTAGACCGAGACGCCATCATGGGCCGGCCTTTTTTGATCTACTGGTCGGTCGAGGCCAACAGCGCGGATTATGGGCAGAGCAGCTTTTTGCAGCGTCTGAAAAGCGTCATTGATACGTTGCTGCACTTGCCGCAGCGCACGCGGTGGAGCCGAATGCTGCGCACCGTGCATTGAGTGGGTCCGTCCTCGCGTCGCTTCCCATTTCTTCGCCAGTCTGCGAAACTTTCGACCATCATGTACCGTGCACGCAAATGGCGGAGACTCGCGCTGTCGATCGCGACGCTCTTGATCGCAGCGCAAGTCGGGGCCTCCTTTCTGGCGCGCGCGCGGGGCATTCACAAATACCTGGTCGCACACCTCGAGCGCGCCTTTGGGAGAACAGTCGAGGTTCGCCACTTCAATATCTTTCTGCTGCCCGGCCCCATGCTGGACGCCGAGCAGGTGAGCATCGGGGAGGACCCCGCGTTCGGAAGCGAATATTTTCTGCGTGCTGAGCATCTAACAGCCGGATTGAGGTGGAGCGGCTTGCTGCGAGGCCACTTTGAATTTGGTACGCTGTCGCTGAGCCGGCCGAGTCTGATCCTGGTGCGCAACGACGAAGGACAATGGAATCTCGAGCGCTGGCTGCCGCCAGCGAAGTCGACCCTTGGGGCTGGCTCGCGGTTCTATGGCCCGCGCCCGCAACAAACACCTTCGAACCGGCTGCAGAAAATCGACATCGATGACGGCCGCATCAATTTCAAAACAGGCGATGAAAAATTACCGTTCGCGTTCCTAGGAGTATCCGGCAGCGTGGAGCAAGTCTCCTCCGGCCGATGGCGCTTGCAACTCGAAGCTCAGCCGTGGCGGAGCGGTGTGACGCTACAATCCACTGGTACCATATTGGTTCGCGGCGACGTAGCGGGCACCTCGGCCCGTTTACAACCTGCGGAGGTCCACGTACATTGGGGCAAGGTTTCGCTGGCGGACTTGTTCCGTCTGCTGCGCGGTCAGGACTATGGAGTGCGCGGCGTTTTCGCGTTGGATGGAACCGCCACGAGCGGCGCTAGCGACCGACTCGCCAGCGCTGACATGCAGCCCGGAGACTGGACATTTTCCGCGCAGGCGCGCGCTGCGCAGATTCATCGCTGGGATCTGACCGAACGGCCGGACAATCCCGCCGCCAACGTGAATCTTGACGGCCGCTGGAACGTCGGCATGCGCAACGTTTCCGCGGAGCGCGTTGTCGTGGAAACCGCGAGGTCTAACCTCCGGGGCAGCGCGCGCTTTGCGTTGCATGCTGCGCCCGCCTGGGAAATTCGGCTTGATTCCGCGGGGATCCAAGCGGCTGACCTGCTGGAGTGGTATCGAGCGTTCGACCCCAACGTGAACAACGCAATTGTGGCGCAGCAGTTCTTCACCGGAGCAATTACGTTGCGCGGGTGGCCGCTGGAGATTGACGAAGCAGCGTTCTCCAGCACGGGCGGAGAAATAAAGGTTCCCGGACTAGACGCACCTCTGCGAATCGGCGCGTTCCAAGGCGGGCGTCAGCGGGCAAGTCTGAATGTCGCGCCGGTTCGCATCTCTTATGCCGTGCATGAGGGCAGCGAAGCGGCGACGGCTGCAACAATAGCGAAACGGCGCAGTGCCGCTGAAAGCAACGGCGCGGTGGACATCGGCTTCACGCATGATTTCATCAAGCGGGCGGGCGGCTTGAGCATCGACGGCCGAATAGACAATGTGGAAGATGTGCTGAAAATTATGTCCGCGCTGGGAAGGCCAATGAATCGCGGGTGGGAATTGACCGGTCCTGTGTCGGCTGCGCTGCACTATCAATGGGACAATACGGCCGCGACGAGGGCGTGGAGCGGCCACGTCGATGTGAGCAAAACGGCATTGCAGGTTGCCGGACTTAACCAGCCGTTGCGGTTGAACAAGGCGCGGCTGGACTGGAACGATGGACTACGCAGCGCCAGCCTCACGGACGTGGAGGGTTTCGGCGCCACTTGGTCCGGACAGCTCGCGCAAGCCGGCGTCGCCGATGTGGATGGGGGCTCCAAGTGGAATTTCGCGCTTCATGCAAATCATTTGGACGCCACCGCTCTCGATCGTTGGATGGGTCCGCGGGCAAGGCCCGGCTGGCTGCAACGTTTACTGTCGTCACTGCTCGGCGCAAGTGCTGCGAATCCCGCGGCCAGCGAACTTTTGCGCCGCGTAAATGCGGAAGGTGAACTGCGCGTGGACGAATTTACGTTGGAGAGGATTAAGTTCGGCCAAGTACGCGCCAGCGGCGCTCTCCACGATTTGCACCTGGAGTTGCGCCAAGCCGAAGCTCGCTGCGCCGGCGGAAGACTGCGCGCCAAAATGCGTGCTGCATTCTTGCCACGCCCGTCCTACGATGTAACCGCGGAACTCGACCGCGTAGATCTGCAACAGGTTCCCGCTCCCGGCAATTTGCCGGAGCGCTTCGCAGGACTCGCTTCGGGGACTGTACATCTCACCACGCAAGGCGTGGGCCGAGACGAGCTGCTGCAGCACCTAGTCGGCAAGGGCGACCTAAAGCTGCGAGACCTCGAGTTTCGCGGCTGGGATGTGAACGCAAGCATGGCCGAAGGCGCGCCGCACGAAGGCGCGTCCCGTTGGGCCTCGGGACAGGGGACTTTCCTGGTGCACGATCGCGGCATCATCTTTCCGGGATTGCGGCTGGACGCCGGCTCGGAGATGACCTTGCTCAAAGGCACGCTGAGCTTTGTGCAAGATTCCGATTTGACATTGCAAACTTTGATTGACGATCAAACCGGCGCCGGTCTTCCGGAAGTGGGCTATGTGCTGAAGATTTCGGGCCCGCTTGATGTGCCGAAAATTTCGATTGAGCGTCTCGTCGCGCGCCGGCCGGCGGATTAGGCCTGCGCGGAAAAGCTCTCGGTTTCGCTCGGAACAACAAACGGCCGGAGATGAAGATGAAAAGGTGCGTTTTGCTAATGCTTACGATGGTGTGCTTTGCGTCGTGCACTTGGGCGCAGAATAGCGTCACTCTGGAAGAACTCATGAGTGCGCCATTTCCTGATAATTTGACGGCCGCCAAGACGGCCAATCGCGTCGCTTGGACGTTCAACCAGGAAGGGAAACGCAACATCTGGGTTGCGGAAGCGCCATCCTTCGCCGCACGCAGCGTCACGTCTTACGTCGAAGACGATGGACAACCGCTCTCGGAGCTGAATTTCTCTTACGATGGAAATACCATCGTTTACGTTCGCGGCGAAGGCAAGAATGCCTCAGGCCAATTCCCCAATCCCACCAGCAATCCCGCGGGAACGGAGCAGACAGTTTGGAGCGTCGCCTGGAGCGGCGGCGAGCCAAGAAGAGTCGACGCCGGCGATTCACCGAAAATTTCCGCGAAGGGCGTCGTCGCCTACGTGCGCGAAGGCCAAATCTGGGTCGCTCCATTGGACAGTGGCGAAAAGCCCAAACAACTGATTGTGCGCGGCCAAAATCATTCCGAAGAATGGTCGCCCGACGGCACGCAGCTGGTCTTCGTCTCCACGCGCGGCGATCATAGCTTTGTCGGTGTCTACAACGTTGCCGCAAAGACCGTGCGCTTCCTTGCCCCCTCCGTCGACACTGACAGCGATCCGGTCTGGTCGTTGGACGGCAAGCGCATCGCGTTTGTGCGGCGTCCTGCCGAGTCACGCGACACTCCCGCCGGCTACTTTCTTCAGCCCGATAAGCCGCATCCCTGGGCGATTTGGGTGGCGGACGTGTCCACAGGCAGCGCGCGCGAAATTTGGCACAGCAGCGCGTCGCCGGATGGGTCCTATCCTTTCATGGCCAAAGATACCGGCGGCGGTGTGATTCGCTGGGCCGCCGACAACCGTTTTCTCATCGGCTCGGAAGAAGGCGGCTGGCAGCATCTCTACTCCCTTTCCGCCGAAGGCGGGGCCCCGCGCCTGCTCACTCCGGGCACCTGCGAAGTCGAGCAATGGTCCCTGACTCCCGATCGCAAAACTGTGCTCTTCAATTCCAACTGCGGCGACATCGACCGCCGTCATCTCTGGTCTGTCAGCATCACCGGAGATCATCCCGAGCAGTTCACTCGCGGTGAAAGCAATGAGTGGAGTCCTGTAGCTCTGAGCGACGAAAAAACAATCGTTTACTTCGGCTCTGACGCAACGCATCCTGCGCGTCCGTTCAAGAGCATGCTGGTACCCGACAGCACGACGCCCCTTGCACGGGAGACTTGGCCCGCCAATTTTCCATCACAGCAACTGGTCGCGCCGCAGCAGGTAATCTTCCACGCCGCCGATGGCGTCGAAATTCACGGTCAGCTTTTTCTTCCGCCTGCCGCCGGCTCTAAGGAAAGGAAGCCGGCCCTCGTCTTCATGCATGGCGGCCCGATCCGCCAGATGTTGCTCGGCTGGCACTACATGTATTACTACGCGAATTCCTACGCGATGAATGAGTATCTCGTCAGCCGTGGGTACGTTGTGCTATCTGTTAACTATCGCAGCGGTATCGGCTACGGTCGCGCATTCCGCGAAGCTCCAGGCCGCGCCGGCCGGGGCGCCACCGAGTACAAAGACATCGTCGCCGCTGGAAAATATCTTCAGGGTCGCCCCGATGTCGATCCTTCACGCGTCGGCCTCTGGGGTGGCAGTTACGGAGGGTTCCTCACAGCCCTGGGCCTCGCGCGTAACTCAGACATCTTCGCGGCCGGCGTTGACTTCCATGGCGTTCACGATTGGCCTACCGACAATTGGGACGGCAAGAACATTCCTCCGGAGCTGACCAAGCTCGCTCACGAGTCTTCTCCGGTCACCTCCGTTGAAACGTGGAAGTCTCCTGTGCTCTTCATCCACGGCGATGACGATCGCAACGTCTACTTCGCACAAACGGTCGATCTCGTCGCCCGCCTGCGCGCTCGCGGGGTACCTATCGAGCAACTCGTTTTCCCGGATGACGTGCATGATTTTCTATTGCATCGCAACTGGCTCGCCGGTTATCGCGCCACCGCCGATTTCTTTGACCGCCATCTGAAAGAGCGTAGCGGTGCAAGTGGCGCGGCTATAAAGACGCAGTGAGCTTCGCTATGGCTGAGCGTTGATGAATTACACTCCCAATTTGACGCGGCGCACGAAATATTGCGTTTGTGGCTCAATCGCCTTGCTCGCAATGTCCGTTTGCGCCTCAAAAGACAGGCCTGAGCGCGTCAATCTGTTTCCACGATTGCGAGCCGGCCAAACCTTGGCCTATCAGATCAGCTATCACAGCGACAAACACATCAAAACAGAAAGTCCCGTGATCGTTGCCACTCCCGATGATTCTGCTAAAGTTGATGTGAATGCCTTGCTTCGTCTCGAGGTTCTCGGTGTTCAGGCTCAGGGTGACCGCGCAAGCATTCATGCACGCACACAATTTGAAGTCCTGGACTCCGATTCTCATTTCACGGTTCCACAAATCGAGCCGCCCGCGCCCCAGGTCCAAAAACAGGACGCCAAGGGAAAGTTCATCGAGTTCACGATTCTTCCGGACGGCCGCCTCGATCAAGTCACCGGACTCGAGGCACTTTTTCCCGAACAGCAGCAAGCCTGGCAGGAGTGGGCGTCCCGCTTTTTGCTCGCCGCCGCATTCCGAAACCCAAGAGTCCGCATCGCGCAAAAATGGAATTCCGAAGAAGCGGAGAAGTCCCCTTCACCCATCGCCGGCCTTCGCTGGATGCGCGCGTCCACCTACGTCCGCGATGAGCCTTGCCGCGGTGTGCAGCTGACCGTGCAAGGCAGTGTCGCTCTATCAGACGCCAAGCCGGAAACCTGCGCGGTGATTCTCACCACCGCCGTGCTAAGGCAGGCTTCCAACGCTAAGAATGCCACGCCGGAGGATTTCAAACTCCACGAATTGCGTACTGCGGGCACCGCGCGCGGCGCCAACCGCATCATCACCTATATTTCTTTGAAAAGCGGCCTCCTCGTCCGCGCCACCGAAGAAGCCAGTCAACAAATGAACGTCACGGTGGCCAAAGTCGACGGATCGAATCGCGTCCACTACGACGTAAATGCCAAAAGCCGCTCTGAAGTGGTTCTCGTTATCCAGACTCCATTGAATCCAAACAAATCTCAGTGACCTTTGCGCTGTGATCTCAGTGCCCTGGATTTAGACCTCGTTGTTCAGGGGGGGCACAGTTCACACCGATCGATATTTGGGGCCCGGGGTATAATGTAGGTTTCGGCTCGCCCCTGCGGGCCGCCAGGAGACTTCTCGGTGCAATTTCGATTGCGTAGCAACTACCAGCCTCGCGGCGATCAACCAGCCGCTATCGACCAACTCCTCCGCGGTGTCGAGGCGGGCGAGAAGCACCAGGTCCTCCTCGGCGTCACCGGCTCCGGGAAAACCTTCACCATGGCCAAGCTCATAGAAGCTGTGAACCGCCCCGCGCTTGTCCTCGCCCACAACAAAACGCTGGCCGCCCAGCTCTACCACGAGTTCAAGAGTTTTTTTCCCGAGAACGCCGTCGAATACTTCGTCAGCTATTACGATTTCTATCAGCCCGAAGCCTACGTGCCCTCCGCCGACGTCTACATCGAAAAAGAAGCCACCATCAATGATGAGCTGGACAAGCTGCGCATGAGTGCTACGCGCTCTCTTTTCGAGCGCCGCGATGTCATCATCGTCGCCTCCGTCTCCTGCATCTACGGCCTGGGCTCGCCCGAAGCGTATTACGGCATGCTCGTGATGCTCGAAAAAGGCCAGCACACTTCGCGCGAAGCCCTCCTGCGTCGCTTCGTCGATATTCAGTACGACCGCTCCGAGGATTTGCGCCGCGGCACCTTTCGCGTGCGCGGTGACATGATCGAGATCTATCCCACCTACGAAGACAACGCCTACCGCATCGAAATGTGGGGCGAGCAGATTGATGCGCTGCGGCAGATCGATCCCCTAACCGGCGAAGTCCGCGCCGGTCAGGAGGATTTGACCCGCGTGCCCATCTATCCCAAAACGCACTACGTGATGCCAACCGAACAGCGCGAGCGCGCCATCGTGACCATCTACGAAGAGCTTGAGTGGTGGAAAAAAGAGCTGGAGCGCGCAGGAAAGTTCGTGGAAGCGCAGCGCCTCACCCAGCGCACGCTCTTTGACATTGAAATGATGCGTACTATCGGCTACTGCCACGGCGTCGAGAATTACTCACGCCATCTCAGTGGCCGCCTGCCGGGTGAAGCTCCGCCCACGTTGCTCGATTACGTTCCGCAGGATTATTTGCTCTTTGTCGACGAATCGCACCAGACTATTCCCCAGGTGCGTGGAATGCACGCAGGCGACCGCTCCCGCAAAGAGACCCTGGTCAATTATGGTTTCCGCATGCCCTCTGCGCTCGACAATCGCCCGCTCACCTTCGAAGAGTTCGAGCACCGTGTAAACCAAGTCCTGTACGTCTCCGCAACGCCAGGTCCTTACGAGCTGACAAAATCCGGCGGCGGCTTCGTTGAACAAGTGATACGTCCCACCGGCCTCGTCGATCCCCAGGTGGAGATTCGGCCCGTGAAGGGCCAAGTCGACGATTTACTCGAGGAAATCCGCCTCCGTGCCGAGCGCAATGAGCGCGTGTTGGTTACTACGTTGACCAAGCGCATGGCCGAAGATCTGTCCGAATACTTCACTGAAATCGGTGTGCGTTGCCGTTATCTCCATTCTGAAGTGGAAACTCTCGACCGCATCAAAATCCTCCGCGACCTCCGCCGCGGCGAATTCGATGTCCTCATCGGCATCAACCTCTTGCGCGAGGGGCTGGACCTTCCCGAAGTTTCTCTCGTCGCGATTCTAGACGCGGACAAAGAAGGCTACCTGCGCAGCGCCACCTCGCTGATACAGACGATGGGCCGCTGCGCCCGCCATATTTCAGGCCGGGCCATTCTCTACGCCGATACGCGCACCGGCTCCATGAACCAGGCTATCAGCGAAACCAATCGCCGGCGCGACAAGCAGCTCGCCTACAACAAGGAAAACAACATCACGCCCGAATCCATCGTCAAATCTGTGGATATGGAACTCGCCCGCATCGTCGAAGCCGATTACGTCACCATTCCCGTCGACGACGTCGCGCTCGATACCGCCACCGCCAACGTCAAAAACGAGCAGCAGCTAGCCGAATTGCTGAAGCAGCTTGAGGGGCAAATGCGCGAAGCCGCCAAAAAATTCGAGTTCGAGAAAGCCGCCCAGCTCCGTGACCGTATCCGCGGCCTAAAACAGCGTGATCTTTCCGGCCTGTTTTCCACGGAAAAAGCGTCGGCGGCCTCCTGACGGAAATTCCAATACCTCCAAGGATCACACCACGCCGCGCTTTAGTTCCTCAAGCGGGTAGAACGTTCCACGCCAGGTCACGCCACCCTGCCACAACGTAACCACAGTCGAACGCAACAGCATGTAGCAAAACAACACCGCCCCAATCGGATGCGTCAAGGCATAAAGCGGCGACACACGCATCACGATATCGACCCCAATATGAAAACCCATCGCGATCGCCACCGCGATCGTGGCAAAGACGCGAATCCACCCGTGGCCGGCAAACACCGCAACGAACGGTGCTACGTTGAGCAACAACATCGCGATGGTCGCCACTAGCACCAGGGCTACGTTGTAACCGAGGGCCGCAAAGAAATTCTTGGTCACGCCGCGCACCAAATTCCCCAGCCCCGCATGCCAGCGAATGACCACGGCGTCTTGCGCAAGGCCAACAGAGCTCCGGAATCCCCCTTGCTTCACGATCTTTCCCAACTTCATGTCATCCACAACTTCCATCGCCAGCCGTCGGTGCGTGCCCGCCGCTTCATAAACCGATCGCTTGACAAGCTGGAATGCACCGATGCCCACATAGGTCCACGAATCGGGATTGCTCACTCGGTAGGGATCGGTTGCAATATGAAAAGCCAGCCCAAAAAATGTTATGAGCACCTTTTCCCAGAAGCCGACCATCTCGAGGTCGCCGAACAGTGTCAGATGATCAAGGTTTCGCTGCTTCACCAGCATAACCGCGCGCCGCAGAACCTCCGGCGAGAAGCGCACATCCGCATCCGTGAACAGTAGCCAATCTCCTGTCGAGCACTCATATCCTTTCTGCAAAGCGTGCGTTTTTCCTAGCCACCCTGCTGGCAATGCCCCGACGTGCACTACGCGAAGGCGCTCGTGTCCACGCGCAAATTCATCCAAGGTCTTCCCGGTGGAATCCTGCGAGCGATCATCTACCGCGATGATTTCAAGGCGCGGATAATCGATAGCGGCAAGCGCGGCCAGCGCGGCCGGCAGCTTTTCCTCTTCGTCGCGTGCCGCAAAAATCAGCGAGATGCGCGGGCAATCAGCGTCTCCAGCGGGGACAAAATCCCTGATCCACGGAAGCCTGAGCGCTCCCCATCCTGCGCGCAACCCATGAAAAATCCAAACAAATGCGATCAAGCCAAACAGCGTCAGTCCTGCGATGTGCTCGATTCTCGCCGCCAGAATTGGTGTCAACGCTCGCCTCGCGGTATCCTAGCACGTGACGCAGAACTCATTGAAACCAACATTCGGGTGAACGCATTGCAGATTCCCATCGAAACCACAACACTCCCCAACGGATTGAAAGTCGTCGTCGCGCCGGATACTACCGCGCCGGTCGTGACCGTCGGTGTCTACTACAAAATCGGTTTCCGCCTCGAGCCGCAAGGCCGCAGCGGTTTCGCGCATCTCTTCGAACACATGATGTTTCAGGGTTCAGCCAACGCCCCCAAAATGCAGCATATCAAGCTCATCAATTCCAGTGGCGGCACGCTCAACGGCTCCACGCATTACGACGTCACCAATTATTTCGAATCCGTTCCCTCCAACGCGCTCGAGCGCGTCCTTTGGCTCGAAGCCGATCGTATGCGCGCCCTCAAGGTCGATGACGAAAATCTCCGCAACCAGCGCGACGTGGTGAAGGAAGAGGTCCGCGTCAACGTCTTGAACCAGCCCTATGGCGGATTCCCGTGGCTCGACCTCCCGCCGATCGCCTTTCGCAATTGGGCCAACGCCCACAATTTCTACGGTGATTTCGCCGATCTTGACGCCGCCAGTCTCGCCGACGTGCAATCCTTCTTCAAGACCTACTACGCCCCTAACAACGCCGTGCTGCTGATCCTCGGCGACGTTAAACCAGAGGAAGGTCTCACTCTCGCCAAAAAATATTTCGGCGACATTCCCGCTGGCGCGGCGCCGCCCTTCGCCGATCCTCGCGAACCAGAGCAAACCGAAGAGCGCCGCGGCGAAGTCGGGGAAAAATTCGGCACCCTGCCGGCCATGGCCATCGGCTACACCGTTCCGCCGCGCCGCACCACTGACTGGCACGCGATGACTTTGCTCGATCAAGCGCTCCACGGTGGTCGCGCCGGACGCATGTATCGCCACCTCGTGCTCGAAAAGCAAGTCGCCGTCGAGGTCGACGGCGGTATCGAAGACATTTTTGGCTACAACGGCCCTACGCAAATGGTCACCAAAATTCTCCACAAGCCCGAATATTCCAGCGACGCCACGCTCGCCGAATTCGATTCGGTCATTCAAGAAGTCCAGCAAAACGGCATCTCACAGGACGAGCTCGATCAACTCAAAGTAAAATTCCGCTCCGACTATTACTCCACGCTGGAAGGCGGCCGCGGCGGCATGCCGCGCTATGGCCTAATGCATCTCCTCGCCTGCTTCTCGCTTTTCGATAATGAGCCGCATTTGGTTAACACCATTCTCGACGGCTTCCTCGCCGTGAAGCGCGAAGACATCCAAGCCGTCGCCAAAAAATATCTCCGCAATGATAAGCGCGCCATCGTCTTCCGCCGCCCGGCCAAAGCGCACGCTAAGGAGGCTGCATAATGGCCACCCGCGCCGCTGCCGAAATTCACACCGCCGTTCCGCCGCTTTCTCCGGAGCGCCAGGTCATCTGGCCCAGGCGCACCAGAGCGCGCCTAGACAACGGACTCGAAATCGTCCTCGCCGAGTCGCACACCATCCCCAAATTTCATGGCGAACTCTTTCTTCGCTCCGGTAATGCCGCCGCAGTGCACCGTGGCACCGGCCTCGCCGAAATGACCGCCACCGTAGTGCGCACCGGCACTGCCAAGCGCCCCAGCCGCCAGATCGAAGAAGATCTCCGTCGCATCGGCGCCGATCTCTCCTCCCACGCTGGTGCCGACAACAGCGCGATCGGCTTCGCCGGCCTTTCCGAACTCGCTGAGCCGCTTCTCGCCCTCGTTAACGAGCTGGCTCGCGAGGCCGCGTTCCCCGAACCCGAATTCGAACGCGAGCGCCGCCAACAACTCGAAGAGGTAAAACTTGACCGCACCCAGCCGGGTTTCCTCGCCAGCGAGCGCCTGCGCAAAGTTCTCTTCGGCGCCCACCCGTACGCGCAAGTCGCGCCCACGGAAGAACAAGTCGCCGCTTACAAGCGCGACGATCTCGTCTCTATCTATCGCGATTTCTACACCCCGGAAAACGCGCTTCTCGTGATGGTTGGCGACTTCGATTCCGGCGTCATGCTGAACACCATCGACAAAGTCTTCGGCGCCTGGAAGGGCAAAAAGCCCACCGTCCTACCCTCACCTGAGCCCGCAAAACCGCGCGGCCGCCGCGTCCACCTCGTACACGTTCCGGGCGCTGTGCAGGCACAAATTCTCGTGGGCTGCCACGCCATCACTCGCAAGCATCCCGATTGGATCAAGCTCGGCCTCACCAACAGCCTCTACGGCGGCGCCTTCAATTCGCGCCTGGTGATGAACATTCGCGAGGACAAGGGATACACCTACAGCCCGCGGAGCAGTGTCAATCCGCTGCGCCAGTACGGCTACTTCTCCATTTCCGCCGCCGTCCGAGACGACGTCGTCGCCGCCTCGCTCACCGAAATCTTCTACGAGCTCGACAAGCTCCGCAGTTTACCGGTGCCTGAGCCTGAGCTGGCCGATGCACGAAATTATGTCAGCGGTGTTTTCTCTCTAGGCCTCGCCACGCAAGATGGCCTGCTCTCGCAACTTGCCACCGTCGCGCTCAACGACCTCACCGACGATTATCTCGAAACCTATCGCGAAAAAGTCCGTGCGCTCACGCCTGACGATCTGCTCTCCGCCGCGCGAAAATATCTCGACTCCGCCAACATGCAAATCGTGGTAGTCGGCGACCGCACCCAAATCCAGCCGCAAGCCGCCCTCTTCGGCGACCTCGACGTTTACGACGCCCAAGGCAAGCACCTCGGTTAGTTGATAGTTATTTACTTAGCAAACTACCTTTGCTAGTATTCCACTGCTATGGTGCGCGACAAACGGAAGATTCGACTCTTACTTTCCCTGCTGGCTTTCTGCTTCGTTTTCGCGGCAGCGTCAGGTGCTACCAAGAAACCGCCGCTCAAGCCCATCAACATCAACACCGCCAACTCCGAGGAGTTACAGGAAGTCCCCGGAATAGGCCCTGTAACCGCCGAAAAAATCCTGCAGATGCGCAAATCCTATGGCGCTTTCAAAAGCGTCGATGATCTACTCTCCATCCGTGGCATCGGCAAGAAACGCCTCGAAAAAATGCGCAAATACCTGACCGTCACCAAATCCGCGCAGCCCAATAAGCCGGTCACCCGCACCAAGCCCGGCGCATCGCTCGGAAAAGCCCCGCCTCCAAAGAACGAAGCGGCGCCCACGCCAGCAGCCGAGCCCGAGGAGCCACCCGCAGTCATGGCTGGGGAACGCTGGTAGCCAGCATTGTGCTGACCCATCAGCCCTTGAGGGACCTTGCGTTTCTTTCTGGAATCTCGGCTACAGCCTCTGGTGTGTTTCGCGCCGCGCCTCAACCCGCAGCGGCACCTGGTCCGCAATGCGGATGCCGTAGCCTTCGAGCGCCACGACTTTTTTCGGATGGTTCGTAAGTACACGGATGTCTTTTAGCCCCAGATCAATCAAAATCTGCGCCCCAATCCCGCTTTCGTGCTGCACCATTCGTTGCCGCGCCGGCTCGCGGTCCAGTTGTCCGCGCGAATGAAAATGAATCTGCGGCAGCACACCAGGCTCCTCGGAAACCTCAATCCCAAACCCGCGCCCGGTGTGATGCAAATACAAAAATACGCCGCGATCCTCTTTTGCAATCGCTTCCAGCGACCGCGAAACCAGCTCTGCGCAATCGCATGTAACCGAGCCGAACACATCGCCGGTCAGGCAATGCGAATGCACCCGCACCAGCGGCGCCTTCTCGCCTTCCAACTCTCCGCGTACCAACGCCACGTGCTGGTCGTGATCCACGTCGCTCGAATACGCAATGATGCGAAACTCGCCGAACCGCGTCGGCAGAACGGCCTCCGCCACCCGCCGCACATAGCGTTCGTGCTGCATGCGGTAGCGGATCAGATCCGCCACCGTCAGCATCTTCAAATTGTGCTGCTTGCAAAACTCGATCAGCTGCGGCACGCGCGACATTGTGCCGTCTTCATTCATGATTTCACAAATCACGCCCGCGGGAGTCAGGCCCGCGATGCGCGCTAAATCCACGCTTGCTTCGGTTTGCCCCGCGCGCACCAGCACACCGCCATTCCGCGCCCGCAGCGGGAAAATATGCCCCGGCCGCGCCAAGTCCTGCGGCTTAGTTTTTGAGTCGACCGCCGTCAGAATCGTGATCGCGCGGTCGGAAGCGCTGATCCCAGTGGTGACTCCCAGCCGGCCGTCGATCGCCTCGCAAAACGCCGTCCCGTGCACGGAAGTATTGATCGGCGACATCAGCGGCAGGTGCAGCTCGTCACAGCGCTCCTCTGTCAGTGGCAAGCAAATGAGTCCCCGCGCATACTTAGCCATGAAGTTGATGGCCTCCGGCGTGATCTTCTCCGCCGCCATGGCCAAGTCGCCTTCGTTTTCGCGGTCCTCATCGTCAACAAGGACGATCATCCGCCCCTGCCGAATGTCCTCCACCGCCTCTTCCACGGTCGCGAAGTCAGCTCTCATCTCTTTCATATTACCGAATATAGCATTTCGTACGCGCGCTGTGCATGGTGAGGATTGTGTCTTTTGTGCAGCGTTCAGTCAGCACTAAGCGGCAGGCTTGGTGCCATTGTTGGAAGATTGGGGCCACGTGCGAATCAGGCCGATTGGCCGCCGTCCACTACCAGGACGTGGCCGGTGACGAAAATTGGAGGCGTCGGAAGCCAGGAAGACGGCCGCGCCTTTGAGGTCGTGATCGCTGCCGAAGCGGTTTAGCGGGATTCTGCTGAGGAATGCCTCTCGGTTTCGTTCGATGAGAACTTGAGACATGTTGGTAGGGAACCAGCCGGGAGCAATGGCATTGACTTGAATATTGTGCATACCCCATTTGCAGGCGAGATCCTTAGTCAAAATGATTATCCCGCCTTTGCTCGCGTGATAGCCGATCGCTTGAAATTGCGGCGGGGAGCCCGCGAGGCCAGCGACGGAAGCAATGTTGATAATTTTTCCGCGGCGCTGGGCGATCATGGTCTTGCCAACAGCCTGGCAGAAAAGAAATGTGCCGGTGAGGTTGGTCTCGATGACTTTGTTCCAATGTTCCAGGCGCATCTCTTCGATGGGAGCACCCCACGAAGTGCCCGCATTGTTGATGAGGACGTCGATCCGGCCGAAGGTAGAGAGCGTGGCCTCGACGACGGCGTGAACCTCGGCGGGATTCTTTACATCGCAGGCCCGTGCGAGAGTTTTCACGCCAAGTTTTTGCAGTTCTTCGGCGGCCTGTACGCAGCGATCTTTTTTTCTGGCACAGAGGACCAGGTTGGCACCCATTTCAGCGAGGGCTTCGGCCATTTGACGGCCGAGTCCGACGGAGCCACCCGAGATGATGGCGGTGCGGCCGCTGAGGTCGAATAGGTCGCGGACAGATTTGCCGGGAGTCGGGGACGTACCGTCCTCGAGCGGAGCCGCCTCTAATATGCCGCCGCTTCGCTCCGCACTTCTCGTCTTCCTGTGCTTCGCGTGTGCACTCATCAAGACGAATCTCCGTTCAGGACCGCGGATCGCGCTCCCGTCCCTTGCGCAGGCTAACTTCGCAGTGAATGAGTCGATCAAAACCAATCCGGGAAAATCAGCTCTACAAGGCCGGGAACCCAGTAGGAATAAAATCGCTCATCGCAGATTTTGTACTTTCCGTACTTCTTCCTGGCATGGTTGCCCCAGTGCGGCCGGGTGCCGTCGAGGTCGGTAAATCCGTACTCCCGGGCCAGTGCCCAGGAACTGAAGACACGTCCGCTCTTCTTTTTCAGCTTCGGATCTGCCGCAAGCGCTACCACCGCCCGGCCTACGTACCTCGGCGATTCTGACACCAGGAAATCTTGGGGGCAGTCATTCTGATTCTTGGAGTTCAAATTCGCGTCCTTCTTTTTCCCGGCTTCCTTCCAATTTGCCTCGCTGACTCCAAAATGCTCCAGTACCCGTTCAGAACGCAAAAAGCCCGGAGTCAACGCCACCGAAACAATGTCTCGTTTGCGCAGCTCGCGGGCCATGGCGAAGGCTAGGCGTATGACGGAAATCTTCACCAAGTCATAGAAAATGTTACCGCGGTAGTAAAAAGCATCCCCATCTGTAATTTCGAAAATAATTCCTCTGCCTCGACCCAGCATCAGCGGAACGGCGTAGTG
>Ga0209117_1000031_pt1 | contig 129892 bp, 124 predicted proteins | sample BlaSpr_A8_OM2_M2_FD_187978 | JGI IMG/M metagenome (GOLD analysis project Ga0209117, IMG submission 187978) | Forest soil microbial communities from Thunder Bay, Ontario, Canada - Black Spruce, Ontario site 2_A8_OM2_M2 (SPAdes) (version 2) | ecosystem: Environmental > Terrestrial > Soil >... | reverse complement strand
ACTTGCTGAAGTCCATAATCTCGTCTCGCGCGCGACTGAGCCGACGCTCGATTTCTTCGGTCGAATCTTGGCCTCGCTCGCGCAGCCGCCGCTCCAACTCGGCGCGCGACGGCGGCACAATAAACAATGCGACAGCCTCGGGCAGTTTGTCCTTCACTTGCGCAGCGCCCTGCACATCTATTTCAAGCACTAAGTCGAGCTTCTTACGACGGGCCTCGTCCAGCCACTTTCGAGGTGTACCGTAATAATGTTTTCCGAACACGCGAGCATGTTCCAGGAACTCGTCCTGCGCAACCCTTCGCTCGAATTCGGCCTCGGAAACAAAATGATAACACTTCCCTTTGCTTTCGGTAACACGAGGCGGTCGCGTTGTGCACGAAGTAGAGTACATCGTGCCCGGCAAATCGAGCAGCCGCTGCACCAGCGTTGATTTGCCGGAGCCCGACGGGCCCGAAACGATGAACACCAGCGGTAGCTGTGGCTCGGTCATTTCTTATTCGACGTTTTGCACTTGCTCGCGCAATTTTTCAACCTCGCCTTTGATCTCCAGCGCCAGTTCGGTAATGGCCAGGCCTTCCGCTTCCACTCCCGGCGTTTTCGACAGCATGGTATTAGCCTCGCGCTGCATTTCCTGCAACAAGAAATCCAATTTCTTGCCTAGCTCACCGGCGCTATCGAGATGCTTGCGGAATTGCTCGACATGGCTGCGGAGGCGAACCAGCTCTTCGCTGATGTCTCCGCGCTCCACAAGCAGCGCCGCTTCCTGCGCGAGGCGAGTCGGATCAATGGCCGCATCGCCCAGCAATTCCTTCAAGCGCATCTCCAGCTTGCGAGCGTAATGCCGGCCACTTCCCTGCGCGAGCGCCTCGACTTGTAGAGCATTCTTAGAAATCTGGTCGAGGAGCGCACGCATTTCTTCATCGAGGTGCCGACCTTCCGCGCAACGCATTTCCTCGAGCCGCTCCAGCGCGTCTTCCACGCAGCTCTTTACCCGACTGGCCAACCGGTCCCGGGCACTTTCCTCTAAGCCGCTCACGTCGGTGCCGGCACCGATCACCCCCGGCAACCGCAAGACCGACAACGCATCAGGTTCGGCCTTCGATCCAAATTGCTGACGCAGCTCGTCGGCAGCTCTCCAGTAAGCCTCAGCGAGCGCGCGGTTCACTTGCACCGCTGCTGGCCCCGCGGCATCGAAACGCAACGTAAGATCAACGTGACCGCGCCGCAATTTCTCGCGCAGCGCCTGACGCAGTAGCGGCTCGAGCCCTTCAAAACCCTCCGGTATGCGCATATGCAAATCAAGAAAGCGATGATTCACACTGCGCAAACTAATACGAAGGGCCCACCCGCTTTCTTCTATACCCGCCTGAGCATAACCAGTCATCGACTTGCAAGCCAGTTTGGAGGCCGTTGCGTTTTTCTCGAGTACTGGTGCGGGCAAGGGCGATTTGCTCATGTGGCGGCTTCACTCACGATCCCAGCGGACTTCCGAGTGGCCGCTCGACCGGTCCTGGCTGCGATGGAACGCTGTCCTCATCGGTAAACTGAAGCTCGTAAAGTCGTGCATAGGTGCCACCCTGCGCCAGGAGTTCGGCGTGCGTGCCAGTCTCGCGGATCATTCCATCCTCTAGCACTACAATGCGGTCGGCCCGCCGGATCGTCGAGAGGCGGTGCGCAATGACAAACACAGTGCGCCCCACCATCAAATTTGCGAGCGCTTTCTGCACCAGCATCTCCGATTCGGAGTCAAGCTCGGACGTCGCTTCATCAAGAATTAAAATCGGCGAATCTTTCAGCAGTGCTCGGGCGATTGCCAGACGCTGCCGCTGACCGCCGCTCAAGCGCTGCCCGCGTTCTCCCAACACGGTTCGGTAGCCCTGCGGAAGCACGCTGATAAAATCGTGCGCGAGGGCAGCCTTCGCCGCCGCGATCACTTTGGCTTGCGGCATTTCCGGCCGTCCGTAACAAATGTTATTCCATACTGTGTCTTGAAATAGCACATTTTCCTGATCTACCATGGCAATCTGCTCGCGCAATGAACGTAACGTTACTTCGTTCACGTCGATGCCGTCAAATCGGACGGCCCCCGCTGTAGCTGTATAAAAACGCAGCAGCAAATTTACGAGCGTGGTCTTCCCGGCACCGCTCGTGCCCACGATCGCCAGCACTTCGCCGGCGCGCACTTTGAGATTGATGCCGCGCAAGATAGGCGTCGACTCGTAAGCGAAGCTCACGTCATCGAACTCCGCTTCGCGGGAAAATGGCGGTAGGATTCGCGCGCCAGGCTGATCCTGAGCTTCCTCTTTCAGCTCAAGAAATCCAAATACCCGCGCGGTAGCGCCCTGCGCCATCTGAAATTGCTGGTATACGTTACCCATGCGCTTCAGCGGCATATAGATATTCATCAGCGCGTACAGGAACGCCAAAAATTCGCCAAGGGTCATATGATGCGTGCGAATTTGATCACGAGCAAATAGCAACAGCAACGGGATCACCACGGCACCCAAAAGATCCATAACCGGCGAGGTTGCCGCCCCGGCGCGCACCCAACGCATATTTTCTTTCAGGAGGCGGCGCGCGGTATCTCGAAATTTCCGGATTTCGAATCCTTCCATTCCAAATGCCTTCACAACGCGGTTTCCGCTGACTGTTTCCTGCAGAATTTGGCTCAGATCGGCAAGACGCGATTGGCTGTTCTCAGCAGAGCGCCGGATTTTGCGGCCAAACTTTCCCACCGGCCAGAGCACCAAGGGGAGCAGCACGGCCGAAGCAAGCGCCATTTTCCAGTTTACAAGGAGCAGAACGACCGCAAACACTACCAGCGCGAATCCTTTTTGAAAGAGATCTGCTAAATATTCAGAAAGTGCAATGCGCGCGCGCTCGACGTCAAGGATGGTCGCGGAGATCAAGCGTCCGGTGGGATTGAACTGAAAAAAACCTACCGGCTGGCGGATCAACCGGCTGTACACCTTGTTTCGCAGGTCGGTGATAGCAGCGTGGCCGACATATTGAATCTGGGTGTTTCCGATGTATTCCGCGAGCGCCTTGGCGAAGGCCAAGATCAACAGGGATATGGCAAAACTTGTCCAAACGCTGTGGATGCTAGGCGGGAAAAGCCGGTGCAGATCAACCGGCTGATGGGTGAATGGATTTTTGAATAACGGCAGGTTGGAACCCGACAAGGAAGGATTCAGCACCAGGTCAACAGCGGGCGTGATCATCAACGCAACCACGCCTTCCGCCAGTGCCACGAAGGCCAGCAACACTATGCCAGCCGCCATCCGCGCGGAGTAGGGCCGGACGTAACGCAGCAGCCGTCTAAGTTCTGGCGAAAAGAGCAAACACAACTCCCACTGGATTCGTCGCTAAGCTACGAATCGCTCATACAATTGTCAAGGCGCGCCCGCAGCCTGTTTTTGGGCGAACGATCGAGCGTATCGATCTGGTTCTGAGCGGTCGCAATCACTTGAGAATATCTCGATGAATCAGTTTGGACGGAAAGCCATGCTTGGCCAGCGCCCGTTCCACGGCTTCGGCCAACATCACGCTGCGATGGCGTCCGCCGGTGCAGCCAAAAGCAATCGTTAGATAACTTTTCCCCTCACGAATGTAATGAGGCAGCAAGTACACAAGCAACCCTTCAATCCGGCGCAGGAATTCTCCGGTTTGCTTAAACGACCGGATATACCGCGCGACACGTTGGTCCTGCCCCGAGTAGGCCCGCAGCGAAGGTATAAAGTGGGGGTTCGGCAGAAACCGCACATCGAACACCAAGTCCGCATCACTGGGCAGTCCGTAGCGATACCCGAAGCTGACCAAGGAAACCAGCAGCGGGCGTCGCTCAGCGGTTCGAAAGCGCTCGGTGATGAATTGCCGTAACTCATGCACATTAAATTTCGTAGTGTCGATCACGATATCCGCCACTTTGCGGATGGGATCGGTCAGGGTGCGTTCGCGTCGAAGGCCCTCGCGAACCGGACGGTCATGCCCCAGCGGGTGGGGACGTCGAGTTTCGCTAAAGCGTCGCAGTAATGCTTCATCGCTTGCTTCGATGAACACCAGCGTCGCGGGATAGTCACGCCGCAGCTCCCGGAAAATTCCAGTCAGCTTTCGGAGATGGTTGCCCTCTCGCGCATCTACCAGAAGTGCCGCGCGTTCATTTTCCTCGCCGCCGCGCATGTGCAATTCGGCAAATGTGGGAATCAGGTCTACGGGCAGATTATCTACGCAATAAAAGCCCATATCCTCAAACGCTTTGAGGACTGTGCTTTTTCCGGAGCCACTCAGCCCGGTGAGAATGACCAGTTGTCGCGGGTCGCGTCTGCCGGGGCGCTTCACTTGGTTGGCGCCTTAGGCCTTTACCCGACGCTGGTGGGTGCTGGGAATGCGGAGGTCTTCGCGGTACTTCGCAACGGTGCGGCGCGTTACGTGGATGCCTGCTTCCTCCAGCTTCTTGGCGATCTGGTCATCAGTTAGCGGTTTGGCGGAATCCTCTTCTTCGATCATTTTCTTCACCAAGCGTTTCAGCGAAGGCAAAGCCATGCTGCCGCCTTCCGGCCCGTTCACTGACTCGGAAAAGAATGATCGCAGCTCGAGCACGCCCTGAGGCGTATGAGCATACTTACTGGCCACCGCGCGGCTGACAGTGGACGGATGGACGCCCACTTCTTCCGCCACTTCTTTAATCATCATGGGCTTCAGGTAATCTGCGCCGAAATCCAGATATTCGTGTTGTCGCTGGATGATCGTCTGGCACACGCGCAAAATGGTGTGCTTGCGCTGTTCAATATTTTTCATCAATTGGATAGCCGCGCTGAAACGCTCTTTGACGTAATTCCGCACCTCGCGGTCCGCCGCATCACGCGCCAGCAACCTGCGGTACACGGGGCTCAAGCGCAGTTGTGGTAAGTCGTCTTCATTGAGAAACACCTGCCACTGGTCATCCACCCTGCGGAAGTAGACGTCGGGCTCGACCAGGCGCGTCTCTGTTTTGTTGTAACGCAGGCCGGGGCGAGGGTCGAGCTTTTTGATGACTTCCACTGCTCGCTTGACGAGCTCCACGGGTCGGTTCAAGGCTCGGGCAATTTCTTTTAGCTGGTTCGATTGCACTTGTTTCAAGTGATCGGAGACTATCTGCTGGGCCAGCACGTTTTGCGGGTCCAGGGTGCGCAACTGGATCAACAAACTCTCGCGCAGGTCGCGTGCGCCAACTCCCAGCGGGTCAAATTCCTGCACTACGACCAGCGCTTCTTCGACATCGTCGGGAGTGTATTTACCGTTCTCGGCGATTTCCTCGAGTGAGGCGGTCAGGTAGCCGTTTTCGTCGAGATTTCCGATAATTGTGTCGGCAATCTCGCGAACGATATCCGTGCAAATGGTTACGCTTAATTGCCACTGAAGATGGTCGGAAAGTCCGCGCGGCGAAGAGAGGAATTTTTCAAAAGAAGGCCGCTCGATGACCTCGTGCTCGCGTGAAGCCTCGGCCCCACCACCGGTATCCAGATACTGGTTAAAAAAAGAGGCGATATCAAATTCATCGAATGGATTGGCTGCCTCGGTTTCCGGAACCTTTTCGGTTTCGGCTTTGACAAAAGCCTCGTCGCTGTAGTTCTCACTGACGATGCCGTCTTCGCTCAACTCTTCGAGTACCGGGTTCTCCACCATTTCCTGGTTGATCATCTCGCGCAATTCGAGACGGTTCAGCGCCAGCACGCTGACCATCTGAACAAGTCCCGGCGTAAGGATCTGCTTCTGGGAAACCTTGAGGTTGAGTTTGAGTCCTTGCCAGCTCATTGGTTAGATCAATTCAGGCGGAAATTGTCACCCAGGTAAACTCGCCGAACTTCGGCATCCCGGCTCAAATCGGCGGGGGTTCCGGAGCGGAAAATCTTCCCATGATTGATGATGTAAGCGCGATCGGTGACGTTCAACGTTTCGCGTACATTGTGATCGGTTACCAACACGCCGATGCCACCCTCGCTCAACTCTCGAATAACGTTTTGCAGCTCCCCGACGGTAAGCGGGTCAATACCCGAAAAAGGCTCATCCAACAGCACAAATGCGGGCTGAAGCACAAGCGACCTAGCGATCTCCAGCCGCCGCCGCTCTCCGCCGGAGAGAGTATACGCCCGGTTGTAACGCAACGTTTCCAATCCCATTCGGGCCAGCAATTCCTCCACACGATCGCGCTGCTGTTCTGCCGTCAGCGGTAAGGTCTCCAGCACCGCCAATAAATTTTCTTCTACCGTTAGTTGGCGAAATACCGAAGGCTCTTGAGGCAGGTAGCTGATCCCACTGCGGGCCCGGAGATACATGGGAAGGTCGGTGATCTCATCTCCGTTGAGGAGCACGTGCCCGGAATCGGGCCGTGCCAAACCCACCAGGATGTAGAACGTTGTAGTCTTGCCTGCGCCATTGGGTCCGAGGAGCCCGACTACTTCGCCCTGCCTGATCTCCAGTTCGACGCCGTCAACAACCTTTCGCCCGCGATAGGTTTTGTCGAGCTCAACGGCTTGGAGCTTCAGCATACCTCGTCATTTCTCAACTCGGTGCTTCGTCAACGTACGCGTTCCATGCTCGGAGTCTACGACAATCGTATCATCCGCTAAAAAGAAGGTCAATTTGCGGCCGGTTGTTGTGTCGCCAAAAGCACCTGTTATGGTTGGATGACCGCCGGACAGGACAAATTTTCCCTCCGACGCTATGTATTCGCCCTGGTCGGCGGTTCCACGGCGCTCGCCTTCTTGCACTGTTACCCCTCCGGTGGCCACGGCGCGACTTAATTGACGCGCTCCTCCTGCCGCTTCTGCAGAGGGAAAATAGAATTCCATTACGGGCGCGATGATTTCTTCCTGTTGCGATTTCGCATCCACGTTTTTTTCCAGGCGTGCGCGTCCTTCCCTTCCCCAGTACGTCAGCATTCCAGCGTGAACCCTCCAGCGTTTCGTGCTTCCCGGCACACTCGGGTGCTTGGGGCTCCGAGGATTCGCGGTCGCGGGAAGGGGCGTAATTGTCCCAGGTGCCTGCGGAAATTCCGCCAGTACGTTCCCGACCGCGAGCAACTTCCTCGTGTCCCTCTGCAATTCAATCGAGTCCGCCTCCATCACCGAATCCCCTTGCCACAGCCGCGCCTTTCCTGAATACAATGCGCGGCCTGCCACGGAATTGCCGGTCAAGTGATCAGCGGTAATATTTGCAGGTACGGGTGCGAGGTTGACAACGCCGCGACCTGCGGCTAGATCGGTGGACGCCACGTCTCCATCGCCGCGGATCTCTCCAGTCTTTTGCGCAAATGAAATGCGCTCGGCCGTCGTTCGCGTCATGCCATCAGTGACAACCGCATTTCCGGTCAGCACCGAGGTCTGAGTTGAACGTAACAGTTGTGCCTGATTGGCCTGCGCGCTCCGCTCTCCCTCTCGCAGCTTGACATCGCCCTCGAAATTCATCTCCGACCATTCGCCACCTGTTTCGAATGTAACGTGCAACTCCTTCGAACTCGTCGTCTGTACTGGACGATCTTGCAAATGGCGTTCGACCTCCGCTCCGCCCTGTGACGAAAGCTCCGCAGGCTGTCCATTGGGATTGAACTTGGCTATGATTTTCCCTCCAGAGAGTCGCGTGCTCTCCGCTTTTGGTCTCGTTGGCCCTTGCCATTCCAGCGTTCCCGGGGAAAGCGTCTCCGCCCTATCGATGCGCGTTCGACTCCGCGTACCCGAAGAAGCAAACCGCACCAGCAGCGCATCTGTTTGCAGCCGTTTTACTCCGCCATTTGCAACGGCCTTCATTTCTGCAAGTACCTTTCCACTGGCTTGCAACTGTTCGGGCTTCCGCGTCTTGGGCCCCACATCAAGTTCTACGCGGCCCGCGTCTAGTTGCTGTTCGTCCTTCGGGCCAACCATCCTGCCGTGGACCATGCCGCGCGCTTGCACTTTATCGATACCGCCTTGCGGATGCAGCAGTACATTCAGCTCGTCTGCGGTCATTGTCCCACTTGTGTCTTTTTCCTTGGATACCAATTCTGGACGCTGTCCTGGTGAGCCCGCCGAAAGGGCCGAAAGCTTTCGCGTATGTAGCATTGCGTCCAGCTCGAGTTCGAGCATTCCCGCTTTGAGTTCGCGAGCTGCTTGGGTTGCATGCACCGGTCCGTAGAGTCGCGCCAGACCAGCTTCTCTCATAAATTCCATTTTGCTTCCGGTAACTTTGAGCGGAGACGTATTGCGCTCGGTGTGTGAACTCTGTTTTGCTCCGGCTTTCCCTTGAGGCATGCTGGTAAGAGTAATCTCCACATTTTTCTGAAGATGCACGATTCCACTCACTGAGTGATATGACACTCCAGTGCCGCGCGCCATACCTTGCGGAAACTCGATATTCACGTCTTGGTCGGTCTGCGCCTCGCCATTTTCCCGATTAAACGTAACGTTGCGCGTATCGAGATGAATGATGCCATCGGCGGGTTTACGACCGGTTGCTTCCGACTGCCGCTGCGCATCTTCGGCGCTCTGCAGATCCATTTGTACCTCACCGGCGCAAACAACCCCTCCATTATCTCGCCGGTATTCGCATGATTTGGTGTGAATCCGGTCATTGCGATCCCCGCTTCGCCCGGAAATGATGATGAGAACGTCTTCCAGAATATTTCTATCGCTCTCCTTGAATTCTGTGGCCCGCAAGGCTGTCACCGTAAAAATTGTCTGCTGGCCCTCTACTTTCGAAAACGAGAACGTGCTGGACTGCCGCTGCACCGCGAGGGGCGCAGGTGGTGGGGCATGTTTGCGCACTTGCCTGACCTGCCAGCCGCGATACAGGTAGGCGCCGGCCACGATCGCGGTCAAACAAAATGCGGCGCTGGCTGACCATCGTGCGTAGCGCGCGGCTTGACTGGTGCGCATCGGATCGCTTCCTTTTACTTAGATCCCGAGTATAGGCGAGTGGTTTTCGAGGAACAACCGCGGGTCTTGCAAAGGCAGTTCTGTGACAGTTATGGAGTTGTAAGTGCCGGGAGAATACCGATATTCGCGGCCGCAACGCTGTCGCGGTTCGTATTCTTTACCAGATACATGGCCTCATCCGCGAGATGCAACAATTCTACTTTCGTTTTCGAATCGACCGGATACGACGCGACGCCGACACTCCCGGTGACCGTCACGTTTAAATCATCGGCCTGCAGCCATTTGGTCTCGCGAATCATTTTGTGCAAACGCCGAGCGACGACGCATGCATTCTCTTTCGAGGTCTGCGGCAGCAGGATCACAAACTCATCGCCGCCGTAACGGAATGCGAAATCAATGAGCCGGCAACTTTCCTTCAGCATGGCTCCAATTTCGGCAAGCAGCTTCGAACCCATGAGGTGGCCATAAGTATCGTTCACTTGCTTGAAATGATCGAGATCGATGAAAACCAGCGAAAATTCGTAGCTGTATCGCTGCGAACGATAAATCTCCGTCTCCAGAATAAAATTCATGTGCCGCGCATTGTACAGGCTAGTGCAATCGTCGGTGATGGTCAGCTCGTGAATACGTTGCACGTGCCGCGCGTTCTCCAGGGCAATGGCCGCGAAATCGGCCAGCGCCTCCAGCAGCGCAAGATCCCGCTGGTGGAATCCCTCCGATCCCACGCAATTGACAAGCTCGATCACCCCCAAGCAATGCTCGCGAAAACGCACCGGCACGGCGACTATTGAGTGCGTCTCCATTTTTGTTTTTTCGTCGATCTTGCCAAAAAAACGTGTGTCCTTGCTCACGTCCGGCACGATCACAGCTTCGGCGTTCTGCGCCACCCACCCGGCGATACCCTGCCCTATCTTTATGCGCACATCTTTCAACGCTTGCGAGCCCTTGCCCACCGCCAGCTCGAAATATAATTCCTGCTTGGCTTCATCGAGCAGCAGTAAAGACCAGGTATCCGGGCGAAGAAACTCGTCGATCTTTTCCATGATTGTGCGCAGAACTTGATCGAGTTGCAGCGAAGAGGTTAGAGCTTTGCCTAGTTCGTGGAATACGGCGACCTCGCCAGCCTCCCGACGTCCGATATGGACAGAGGGGTTGCGGCGACGCTCGATGCCCGCAAAATTCTTGGTTTCCTCCACTCTTTTTACCGGGCCTAGACTGGATTTTGCACACCCCGCTTATGGGCGCTTAGGCGTTTACCGCTGGCGATGGGTTGCAGCAAAATTATAAGCACCGTTTCCGTACGCGCGCAACCGTTGGGGCATCTGCGGTTTCCAGCTAAACATCCGCTTGGTCACCCATTGGGCAACTCCCCGACTTTAAAGACTCGACCCGTTGCTGTCCGAAGAAGGACTGTTTGGGCTGATTTGACAGCCTATTCGCAGCCGCCTATAGTGCCAATTAGGTTGCTCGAGCGTCTGCTTTTCTCCAGCACCCTCTCCAGATTGCCCGACCAACCACGATCGTATGTCCAAGGGTACTTTTGGCGATTGCCTGAAGCGCGAACGCGAGATGCGAGAGGTGTCTCTCGAAGAAATTTGTGCGGCAACCCGCATTGGCACGCGCTTTCTCGAGGCCATGGAAAATGAAGAGTGGGAAAAGCTGCCTGGCGGCGTTTTCAACCGTGGCTTCGTTCGATCTGTAGCGCGCTACTTGGGACTCGACGAAGAAACCATGCTCGCCGAATATGACTTGGCGCGTTCGCACAATGGTACTCCGATCTCTACGCAACCACCTTCTCAGTCTATTCCTCGCTCTTTCCCCAAATGGCTCCCCATTCTTTTTGTGCTATTTCTCGCGGCGCTGATCGCCGCAGGTTTTCACGGATGGCGTGTTTTCGGTCCGCGGCGTACAGCGTCTAGCAACAGTACCTCAGCATCGGTTCCCGACAAAAGCGCTCCATTGAATAGCAACGCAATTCCTGTTCTATCGCCAACTGTCGGAGGCAACTCAACCGGAAGTGGTGAAGCGGCCCCATCAACCGGCGCAAGTTCATCTCGGAATGCTCCAAACGCCGCCGGCACTACCCCTTCAACTCCCGCAACTCAAAACTCGGGTGCGCCAACCTCCGCGGGGCTTATGCAACTATCGATCATTGCTGGCAAGAGCGCGCAGCTTCAGGTTCGCGGCGACGGTAAAACGCTCTACGACACAATCATAAACGCCGGCGAGAGCCGGCAGTTTCAGGCCCTCGAGGAGTTCAATGTGTCGGTCAGCGACTCCGGCGGGGTGTTGCTGGAATTGAACGGGCAGACCATGCCGCCCCTTGGCACGCCGGGATCTCCAGGTAAAATATCTTTGACGCGCAAAGACCTGAAGAAAGCGAACCGTGGAACCGATTAGTCCAGAAATTGTTGAAGAGTTGCGGTCGGGGCGAGCCACTCGCGAGCGGAAAATCGCCGTTTGCTCGGGGAGCTTACACTTGTCCCCGAGCGATCGCACTGAGATTCTCGCGGTTCTCGCGGGAGACAACGACGAAGTTGTCGGCTCGCGCGCCGGCCAAGCCTTGCTCTCGGTGCCGCAAGAGACCTTTGTGCAGGCGCTCACGAAGGAAAATGCCGTGTCGGCGCTTTTTTCTTATTGCGCACGCAACCTCGCCGACAAACCCGGGATCGCCGACGCGCTGGTGAAAAATGCGAATTGCACGCCAGAGTATCTTGTTCCCGTGGTTCGATTCCTCACGCCTTACGGAATTCAAGCGCTGCTGGACGAGCTCGACCGCGTGAGTGAATCCCCGGCGCTCGCCGCTGCGCTCGAACATTCCACGTTGCTTACGCCTGTCCAGAAGCAACAGGTCCAGGAGCTGCGTGCGGCAACGACCCCAGACGCAGTGGCGCTGGAACAAGCACTTTTGGCTGCTGAGATTGATGTCAGCAAGCGGCAGACCTTGCTTCAGAAGCTTGCCCGAATGACCGTGTCGCAACGCGTGCAGTTGGCGCTCAAAGGCGGGTCGGAAGAGCGGCGTACACTCATTCGGGACTCCAACAAAGTGGTGCAGCGAGCGGTGCTACAGTCGCCGCGTCTGACCGAACGCGAAGTCGAGTCTTTTGCGGCGATGGCTAATCTCAGCGACGAAACCCTGCGTCTGATCGCCACAAACCGTAAGTTTAGGAAAAACTACGTCATAGTCCGCAACCTGATGAATAATCCAAAGACGCCGATTGACGTCAGCCTCCATATGCTGCCGCTGGTGAATCCAGTGGATTTGAAGGCCCTAGGGGGCAACAAGAATATTCCGGAAACATTACGTACCATGGCGGCTAAGCTGGCTCGCCAGCGCAAAGAGCTTCGCGGCGGCGGCTAATGCTTCAACGCTTCGCAGCAAAGGCGTAGCTCATTTTGCCCGTTGTGTGCGTAACTCGCTGGATTCTCATGGTTTATTGCTTCTGCTGAAGTGATCGTTCAACCTGACGGCCATATTCCCGTGCTTTGGCGATGATGCTAGGCTCGTCGAGCGTCAGCATCCTGCGGTCGCGCATCACGATTTTCCCGCCAATCATCACGGTATCGACATCGCTCGCTTTGAGCGCGTAAACGATCTGCGAAACTATTTGGTACATGGGTACTGCGTGCGGCGCATCAAGTCGCAAGAGGATTAAGTCTGCTTTCTTTCCGGCTTCGAGTGAGCCGATCTCTTTTTCCATATGTAAGGCGCGAGCGCCGCCAATGGTGGCCATTTCCAGCGCTTCTTTCGCACCCATGGCTCGCGGATCCATCCGCGTCACTTTTTGTAATTTGGACGCGATGTCCATTTCTTCCATCATGTTCAAATCGTTGTTGCTTCCCGCCGGGCCGTCGGTACCTAGGCCCTGGCGCACACCCGCGGCCCGCAACTCGATGACCGGCGCAACGCCGCTTGCCAACATCATGTTGCTCGAAGGATTGTATACGCAGCCGGCATCGCGTGACGCCAAGAGCTTCCGATCAGCATCATCCACCCAGACGCAGTGCGCTGCCAGCACGTCCGGACCAAGCACTCCAATCTTTTCCAGATACTGTACCGAAGACATCCCGTTCTTCGCTTCGCTCTCATCACGCTCGTGCTTGGTTTCCAGCACGTGGATGAGTATAGGCGCGCTGTATTTTCGCGCCAGCGCTGCGGAATCCTTCAATGTTTTCTCTGAACAAGTGTAAACCGAGTGCGGCGCGACGGCCGCATGGATCAGGCCATCTCCCTTCCACCGCTGCAGGAACGTTTCGGTGTATGCCAGGGTTTGCGCAGGATTTTTGCTGCCAGGCACCGGAAAATCGATAATGGTCTCGCCAAGCACACCGCGCATGCCCGCAGCTTTGGTTTCCTCGGCGATGGCATCTTCGAAATAATACATATCCGCGTAGGTTGTCGTTCCACTTCGAATCATCTCCAGCGCAGCAAGCCGTGTGCCCCAACGCACAAAATTGTCGGTGACGTTGCGCGCTTCCGCTGGAAAAATTGACTTGGTCAGCCAATCTTCGAGAGTTACGTCATCTTTCAACCCGCGCAGCAGCGTCATGGGTGCGTGCGTGTGACCGTTGATTAGCCCTGGAACAACTAACTTTCCGCGGGCATCAATCGTTTTTGCCGCGATATACTTCGCTTCCAGCGCAGCCCGCGTTCCCACCGCGACAATCGTGTCCCCTTTTACGGCAATCGCCCCGTCGGCGACTATGTTTCTCTCCTCGTCCATCGTTATAATCGTCCCGCCGGTCAGGAGCACATCGATGCGCAGCCGCGTCTGGTTTTGCCTGCTCTGAGCCAGCGGCTCGAAGAGTCCAACAAAAATAGAGAAGAATATAAACAGCATTGGCATAATCGTTCGCTTCCTTTTATCTTGTGCTTTCTTTTCAAAGATTCGATGAATCAAAAGGTTTCGGGAGCAGCGCGGACATCCGGTGAGTTTCTATGTTTCCCTCGAGATTTGCGAGGATGACTTCCACGTCGCCGCAAAATTCCCAAATGATTTGCCGGCACGCGCCGCACGGCGGAGTTAACCTGTCCGCATCGGTAACTACGGCGATGACCTCAAATCCGCGCTCGCCCTCGGAAAGGGCTTTGAAAATGGCCACACGCTCGGCGCAGACTGTCAGCCCGTACGTGGCGTTTTCCACATTGCAGCCCCCAAAAATTCTTCCTGATGTTGCACGCAACGCAGCACCGACTCGGAAATGGGAGTAAGCAGCGTGCGCGTTTTCGCGTGCGGCACGGGCTGCGGCAATCAAGCGGCTTTGATCATTCGCGGCGGGTTCACTCATTGCACATCCTTAGCAACCACCGGAATCAGAGCCCGCAACAACGCTACGAACTGGACCTTGACGCGCTCACCGGTTTCGAGCACCTCTTTGTGGTCTAGGGGCTTGTCGAGCATTCCTGCCGCCATGTTGGTCACGCATGAGATTCCCAGTACCTTGATTCCCATGTGCCGTGCGGCAATCACTTCCGGCACCGTGGACATCCCCACCAGATCGGCTCCAATCGTCCGCAGGTAGCGAATTTCCGCAGGTGTTTCGTAACTTGGTCCTGCCAGCGCCGCATACACTCCTTCATGCATGGTCATTCCCAACCGCCGGCCTTCCGCCAGAGCTGCCTCCCGGTACGGTTTGGTGTAAGCGTTGGTCATATCCGGAAATCGCGGGCCGAAACGCTCATCACTTGGTCCTGCCAGCGGATTGGTTCCTTGCAAATTAATGTGGTCGGTCAAAACCACGAGGCACCCTTGCGAAAACGCGGGATTGATTCCGCCGGCGGCATTCGTCAAGATCACAGCGCGAACGCCCATTCGCCCCATCACTCGTATGGGGAAGGCGACTTCGCCTGCGCTGTAGCCTTCGTACAGGTGCACTCGTCCCTGCATTCCGGCCACCGGAACTGCGCCAACTTTTCCTATAACCAAGTTTCCGGCGTGCCCCATCGCAGTGGAACGAGGAAAATGCGGGATCTTCTTATACTCAATCCTGACGGCGCCGCCGAATTCGTCCGCGAAGCCACCCAGGCCGGACCCAAGAACCAGCCCAACCCGCGGGCGCAGGTTGGCCTTCGACAAAATAAATTTGGCGGCTCGTTCCGCTCGCGGATATTCGAAGCTAGCCGGCGCTTTGGCCGCCGCAGCTATGGTCATAGCAACATCCCGACGATGGAAGCTGAGAGCAAGTTAGCCATGGTGCCGGCCAGCATGGCGCGAATCCCCAGGCGCGCCAGTTGACCGCGCTGATTTGGAGCCAGCGCTCCAATCCCTCCGATCTGAATTCCAATCGAGCTGAAGTTGGCAAAGCCGCAGAGCGCAAATGTGGCGATCGTCACCGATCGCGGGTCGAGCATGGCACGCATAGCGCCAAGGTCCTTGAAAGCTACCAGCTCGTTGATGACCATCCGCGTCCCAAGCAGGTTTCCGATCGCCGAGCAGTCATGGCGCGGAATACCAATCACAAACGCAATCGGCCATAGGATCCAACCGAAAATTTGCTGTAAGCTCGATGGAAACCAATACACCCAATGATGGATTTTGTCGAAACAGAAATTCGTTAGCGCCAGAAGCGCCAAAAATGAAATCAGCATCGCGGCAACATTGATAGCAAGATTTAATCCATCAGTTGTTCCACGAGCAATCGCGCCAAGAAAATTTTGCTCTCTTTCCATCTCCGGCATGGTTACCTGTCCGGCAGTAAGCGGCTGCTCGGTTTCCGGCACCAGCATTTTGGCCATGAGCAGCGTGCCTGGAGCGGTCATAATCACCGCGGTCAGAAGATGCTTGGGCTCGATTCCGAACGCGATATACGCGGCCATGATTCCGCCGGAGACGTGAGCCATCCCGCTGGTCATGACGGTCATCAATTCAGACTTGGTTAACCTTTCCAGGAAGGGGCGAATCGTCAGCGGCGCCTCGGTCTGCCCCATGAAGATACTCGCGGCCACGTTGAGCGACTCGGCCCCGCTTGCGCCCATCACCCGCTGCATTAGCCATGCCGCCAAGCGAATGATGAGCTGCATCACGCCGATGTGATAGAGCAGGGCGAAAAATGCGGCGATGAATATAATCGTCGGCAAAACCTGAAAGGCGAAGTAAAAGCCATACGACGAACCTTGCTTTCCCAGTTCGCCAAAGACAAACTCAGATCCGACAAACGAAAAGCTCAGTAGCCGGTTCACCGCAGTACCCGCGCGCTGAAATAGCCACCTTCCCGCATCGGACTGCAACACAAAAATCGCAAAGGTAATCTGCAACCCCAGTCCCCAGGCCACTGTTTTCAGCCGGATGGCCTGCCGATTGGTCGAGAAAGCGTATGCGAGACCAAGCATCGTCAGCAGGCCCAGAATTCCCGTCAGTCTCCCCATTCATCCCCCTGGTTCCGAGTACCGAATTGAAACGTCCGCATACTCGCACTGTTGTGGGCTTGTGCTCTGTCTGTCGGCGTCGTTCTTTATCGTACTAACCGCTCCCAGCAGGTCAACTTAGCCTCTATCGTTCGTCACTTCCAGCTACCACCTGCGACGCGCCAATGACCCTCTTTACTAGCTTGGATTGCTCGCAGGGCGGTTCAGCAGCGATGCGATAGCTGCCTTGCACTAGTTCCTTGGCTTCTGCCAGTCGAGTTTCCACGTTGTAGTGAATGGTTGCGAGTGGCTCGTGCTTCGCCACGTTGTCCCCTATTTTTTTGTGAAAGGAAAGGCCCACAGCATGATCGATCGTATCCTCTTTCCTCTCTCTGCCCCCACCAAGGACATTGCAGGCTATTCCCAAATTCTCGCATTGGATCGCCGAAATATATCCGTTCGCCGGACTTTTCACCTCAAATGTGCTTTTCGCTCGAGGCAGCTTGGCGGGTTGATCCACAACGCTGGGGTCGCCACCTTGCAGACGAATAACTTCGCGAAATTTATCTTTGGCGAGCCCACTCGTAATCATTTCCGCGGCCAAACTCTTACCTTCGTCCACCGAGGTTGTGCGTTCTCCTAGAAAAAGCATCCACGCCGAGAGCTCGATGCACAACGTTCGCAAATCCTGCGGACCGCGTCCGTTCAAAACCTCAATCGATTCGATAACCTCGAGCGAATGCCCGGCGGTTTGCCCCAATGGCTGATCCATGTCGGTGATCAGGGCTACAACTTTCTTGCCCATGCGCTGTCCCGTCTCCACCATCAGTTCGGCCAGGTGCACGGCGTCTTCTTGCTTCTTCATGAATGCGCCTGAACCTGTTTTGACATCGAGGACCAGGGCGCTGATACCCTCTGCCAATTTCTTGCTCATGATTGAAGCGCAAATCAAATTCGGGCTGTCAACGGTACTGGTTACGTCGCGAAGGGAATACATCTTTTTATCGGCGGGAGCAATCTCGGCGGTTTGCCCGATCAGTGCGAGGCCGCACTCTCGCAACACCCGTCGAAAATCCGCGAGCGAAAGATTGACGTTGAAGCCTGGAATCGATTCTAGTTTGTCGAGCGTTCCTCCGGAATGGCCAAGTCCCCGGCCGCTGATCATGGGAACGAAAAGTCCGGCAGCGGCCACAATCGGAGCGAGAACAAGTGACGTCTTGTCACCAACGCCACCGGTGGAATGCTTGTCCACTTTTTTCCCAGGGAGGCTCGACCAATCAAGAACGTCGCCCGAATAAAGCATCGTTTCGGTGAGGGCAGTAAGCTCGGTGCGGGTCATACCGCGAAGCCAAACCGCCATTAGCCACGCGGAGATCTGGTAGTCGGGAATTTCGTTGCGGGTATAGCCGTCGACAAGAAAAGCAATTTCTTCGCGCGTGAGTTCTTCGCAATCGCGCTTTTTTCGGATTATGTCTATAACTCTCATGAATGGTCCGACGAGCGGCGCGAGCGTAGCATCGCATGATGTGGCAGTCAACGCGCGCGGCCGTGGGCGCGAGAGACATCGCGCGCGCTGGTGAGGGGTAATTCATGAACAAAGCCAGGCCACCGGCCAGCAGCTTATTGTTTCTGTTCCCCCCTCTGGTACAATGCGTTGCGCAGTCTGTAATTAACCTCTCGCAGTGAAATCACCAAGGAGTGGCCATGCGATTTGATCATTGTCTTTCGCGTCGGAGCTTTCTGGCTGGCTCATCGTGTTTTGGCGCGGCCGCAGCTCTGGCCAAACTGATTCCGCTTCCCGCGCTCGGCGAATCGCTAACCCAAGACGCGCGTATAGCCGCGAAGCCGCTGCTGGACAAGGGTTTCGCATCGGTCCGCAAAATCGGCGACGGCGTGTATGCGACCATTTCAGATTTCTCCAAGGGCGCCCAGACAATCTGCAACGGTGGTTTTATCTACGGTAAAGAAGCCGCGCTGCTTATCGAAGGATTTGCGTCACCAGGCGGGGCTACCATGCAAATGGACGCGTTGCGGATGGTTACGCAGGTTCCGGTGCGCGCGGCGGTGGACACGCACTACCACTTTGATCATTCGATGGGTAACGCTTTCTATGGCGCACATAGCATTCCGATTTGGGCACACTCCAAGACTGCCTCGCGGATCGTCGAAAACTACCTCCCGCTGCAAGGAATGGATCGCACTGCAGTTCTTGCGCCTTATCAGAAGCGTATTCGCGAAGCAACGACGGAGTCACAACGACAGCATGCCCAGTCTGACCTGGGCGCGATTACCGGCGTGTACTCGGTTGCTAACGCCAATGTGCTGGCGCTTCCCAATCAGCCCCTTGACCCTGGGAAACTGCCTTTCAGTGTTGATCTTGGCCCGCTTACCGCGGTGTTTGAAAGTTATCCAGGGCATTCGGGCACGGACGTGATCGTGCGCATCCCAGACCAGAGAATCGTTTTCACAGGGGACCTTCTTTTTAGCGGTTGGTATCCGGTCACGTTTGATGAAAAAGCCACAATCAGCGGCTGGCGCGCAACGCTCACGAAGTTCGCGTCTTATGACAAAGACACGATTTTTGTGCCTGGTCACGGACAAGTATGCGGCCAGGAAGGTATCGCCACATTGCGATTAGTGTTTGACGACATCGCTGATCAGGCCGAGAAACTGTATAAGGCGGGTGTCCCGGTAGAAGAGGCGACAGAGCGCTACGTTGTTCCGGACAAATTCAAAACGTTCCGTATTTTTGCCTGGGGCTTTACCATCGCGCCGACGATCACAAAGTTGTACGAAGAATGGAAAGCGCGCAAGCCTTAAAACCCCTCACGTTCGGGGGCAGGCGGCCATGGGTCAACAGATCGCGCTCGAACGTCGGCGCTTAGGCCACAGCGTGCCAGCCATGGTGGGTGGTGGCGATGGTCGCGAAGAGGCCAAGCCATTGAGCGCAGCCCTTGCATGATCGCCTATGCCAAGGAGAGGTCAGTGCCGGCAGTGGCGACGCGGCACAGCGCTAACGGAGTCCGGCTGCACTCTGCCGCCGAATATGCGAGCTCCGTGCGGAAAATGGCCGCCTCGTCTGAACCGCAGTCCGCTCCAAAACCAAGGAATCTACAAGGAAGGATGTCGCGCGGCGATACTTGCGGTGACCTGCTGCATTTCCTCGTGTACTTTTCCATTTGATGCTAATAACACCGGTCCGCCCAAGGCATAGGATGCACCATCGAAATCGCTGACGCGGCCGCCGGCTTCTTCGACAAGCAACACGCCGGCCGCGGTGTCCCATTTCTTCAGGCCAAATTCCCAGAAGCCTTCGAACCTTCCCGCCGCCACCGCAGCCAGGTCGAGGGCTGCGGAGCCGTCGCGGCGAACGCCATGTGAGCGAAGTGTAAAATCCCAGTAGAAATGGATGTTAGGGTTCTGCGAGCGTTTGTGTGCAGGAAATCCGGTTACGAGCAGACTTGTAGCCAGTGTATCAATCGCAGAGACGTGAATTGGTTTTCCATTGAGGGTTGCGCCCTGGCCTTGCGCAGCCGCGAAGAGTTCGTCGCTTACCGGGTTGTACACCACACCGGCCAACAGCGCAGCTTCTTTCGCCAGCGCAATCGACACAGCGAAGCAAGGATACCCGTGCGCAAAATTTGTGGTGCCGTCAAGAGGATCAACATACCAGCAATACTGCGAATCAGCTGTGTGTCCCGACCCTTCCTCAGCAACGATCGCGTGCTCCGGAAATTCGCGGCGCAGACGATTGACGATGGCGCGCTCCGAGCGGCCATCAGCCTGCGTAACCAAGTCAACTTCACCCTTGTAGGTAATATGTGGAGGACGCTCAAACTCTGCCAGGAGAATTTGCCCCGCTTCGCGAGCCGTTTCCGAGGCCACTTCGAGAAATGGTCGATTCATCAAATCAATTCTAACGTGCGATCGACGCTGCTGAAACCTTTTTTGCTAAGCTGAGGGATTCCTTGCCGCCAAGACGCTCACATCCTCGGAGCTCCACTATATTTGAAGTATCGGACAACGATCTATAGGTCTCAGGGTGCAGTAAAATATCCCTGCCGAGATCGCGCTGTATAGTCGCCCTTCACTTTTATCGTGATATGCCGGAATGAGCTCGCCGGACCTCGCGGATGCGGGTAATAGCCAACCCGATACTGCGTGCGAAGCTCGCGGTCAATGCGATCGAAAATCCTATCGAGATCCGCGGCCTGATCCGGGAAGAACATAGCCCCTCCGGTAGTCTCGGTTATCGTTTGGATCGCATGCTCACCCGCGGTGTTCCGGCCGCTCTCGTTTTTTACCGGCCGAATCACAATCGTATAGAGCAGGGTCTCCGCCTTCAACGCTGCGCGCCGGGTGTTATCGAAATCAGCGCGGCTGGTGGTTTCACCGGCGTCGGTAACCAGGACAATCACGCGGCGCCGATTCGAGTCGCGTCTGGCAAGAGCCTCAGAGGCAAGCAGCACCGCGTCGTAGAGCGATGTTCCGGCGCCCTCTTGGACCCTGCGAACGGCCGCCTGCAAAACCGGCACATCCGAGGTGAACGGCGTCAACTGTGTAACCGATTCGGAGAATTCGAAGACCGACAGCCGGTCACCCGGCCTGACCACCTGACGGATGAAGTGAGCCGCGGCCTCGCGCGCAAGGAGCATTTCCTTTTGTGTGCTTAGGCTGGAATCGATCATCAGCGCGAGATCAAGCGACTGGTGCGTTTCGGATTCGAATACCTCAATTTTTTGCAGTACACCCTCTTCGTACACTTCGAACGACTCCTTTGGCAGGTCTGGGGCTGGCCGATTCTCTCTGTCCAGCACATTAGCAAGAACATTCACCAAATTCACTTCACGGCGGATGCGGCCTTGTTGCTCTTCAGGCCGTTTCTCACCTACTACCTCAAAGTTACTGGAAGGTCGAGCGGCGGCGGAATGCCCAACAACCGGCATCGAACGCAAAAAGGAAACCATCAGGAGAAAAGCTAAAGCAACAGAGAGCCGGAACGGACCGGATGTTCTCATCTAAGAGGTAGATTCCGTTGAGCGCTCCGGGGATGCCAGCGGTGGTGTTTCGCCCTCGGCCCAAACGGCGCCGTCGGTAAAAAATTCTTTCTTCCAGATAGGGACGGTCTTCTTGAGGGTGTCAATCGCGAAGTGGCACGCGTCAAATGCGGCGCGACGGTGGGCAGAGCTGATGGCGATCAAGACGCTCGTTTCACCTATTTCGAGGCGTCCGAGCCGGTGCACCATAGCGATAAGGTGGATGGAAAATTGTGAGCGAATCTGCGCTCCAATTTCGTGCATCTTGGAGAGGGCCATCGATTCATATGCTTCATACTCGAGGTAGAAAGTAGCGCGACCCCCGGAATGGTTGCGTACAATCCCGTCGAAGGTGACGACGGCGCCGTCGGTGGGCGCCTTGACGCGTTCGGTCAGGCTCGCTCGATCGATAGGTTCGCGCACGAGTTGAAAAAAATCCTCGGCCAGGGAAGGCGCAGCTAGCGCTTCGCCACCGCTTACCGGCGGCAGAAATGCCACTTCATCTCCGCTCGCAAGTGGAGCATTCCATAGCGCAAACTCCTGGTTGACGGAAGCGACTGCGGATTCGCGGAATTTCGTCAGCTCGGGAAATCGCCCGTGGTAGCGCGCAAACAAATCATCTACACGCGCACCGTCAGAGAGTTCGGCATCCTCTTCCGCGCGTCCCACAATTTCTTTCAACCGGCCGAAAAATAGCACTTTGACGCGTATCACAAGGTCTATCTTACTCGTTGTATTGCACGGGTAAGCATGATTTTCTCGCGCACTAAAGTTTTGGGCTGCTTTAAACGATTCAATAGTTTTTAACTGACCGCCGCGTTCAAAAACCCAGAACATAAAAGGGGCGAGTCTTTCTTGACCCACAGCGACAATCGCCGTAGCTTGAGGGAGGATAACCCTTCGCCGCGGGGCATTCATGAAAATCCTGATTACCGGTTCATCGGGTCTGGTGGGAAGCGCGCTAGTTGAATCACTTCATCGGGATGGCCACACGATTGGCCGGCTGCTTCGTCCGCAAAGTCCTCGTGAGGCAAGCGATGGCGGTCATGGAATTGCCATGCGTTGGAATCCGGCTACCGGTGACCTTGACGACGACGCAGCCGGCGCGGATGCGGTGGTTAATCTGGCAGGGGTATCCGTAGCGTCGGGACGCTGGACAGCGGAGCGCCAGAATCAGCTTCGCTCTAGCCGTGTCGATACCACACGAAAGCTGATTGGCTCGCTCGCCAAGCTAAAACCGATGCCGCGGATTTTTCTATCCGCTTCTGCTGTTGGCTATTACGGTGATCGCGGCGACGAGGAACTCATAGAGAAAAGCGCACCTGGCCGCGGTTTCTTGGCAGATTTATGCCGTGACTGGGAATCACAAGCTACTCGGGCCGAATCGCTCGGTATGCGCGTCGCATGTATACGCTTCGGGGCTATTCTTGCCAGGCATGGCGGCGCGCTGCAGCGCATGCTGCTTCCCTTCAACCTGGGCGCAGGCGGGCGGCTGGGTTCCGGACATCAGTGGATGTCATGGATCGGCCTGGCCGACGCCGTTGGAGTCATTCGTTATATGCTCGAAAACGACCTAGCGCGCGGCCCTGTCAATACCGTTGCTCCTACTCCGGTCCGCAACCGGGAGTTCACCAAGGAATTGGCGCGCGTTCTGCATCGTCCCGCGATTTTGCCGGCGCCTGCGTTTGCCCTGCGGATAGCATTCGGCGAAATGGCGGACGCGCTGCTTCTTTCAAGTCAACGCGTTCTCCCACAGAAACTACAGATTTGGGGTTATCGTTTCGCGCATCCCGAATTGCCTGCCGCGCTTGCTGCCGCTCTGGGCACGCCTTAGGCGCATAGGATTCACGTTATTTCAAGATATTGAGTGTGACATCGACTTTGATGACCCGACCGGTTATAGGATCGGTTGACACGGTGGATTGGATCGTTTGTCCATCGCGAATCCGCAGATTCATTTGGGACTTAAACTGCTGAATGACGGGTTGAAGGCTGGTGATCTCTGTGCCTCCAATATTGGGCTTCTGGCCCGCGCTCGGAGAATAAGCGGACGACCTGTCAACTGAGAGATGCAACAGAAAACGGCCTTCATCATCTTTCTCGGCCCTGCCATCCATGTTCGTACCAATGTCTATGTATTGAAATTGCTTCGAATTGTCCGCGCCTCCGGTCTGAATGGGTACGCGGAGTCCCATCCTCAGGACCGCAGGGCCTCCTGAATGGTCGTCTGCATTTATTAGAATCGTATACGGAAGGCTGCTGACTTTCTTCTCTCCTTCAAATTCGTTGAAGACAACTTGCACTCGAACTGGGGTGATGTCTTTCCTGGTTCCTTCCCTTTTCTCGGTCTGTTCAGATTTCGCCTTTTCCTGGGCCATTGCGACTGGAGTCAAACTGATGACATTAGCGACGATCAGAACCAGATAAATCTTCCTCATGATTAATCTCCTTATTTGAGCCTCGAGAACATCTGGGGTTGATCTTTTTTACTTGTGGCTTTGGTTCGTCTCCTGCTGAACTTCATCTAAAGGTTCTAGTGCAATTGGCTTGATCGTGAGAGGAAGAATCTGCAATTCCTGAGTCGCTTGGTCTTCTCGATCCGCCACCAACAATTCTCCTTTCAATTCCCCACTGCGTAGGCCCTCAAGTACCTGAGCAATGGCCTGCTCTTGTCCAGCGAGTATCAGGACCTCGGGCATTGCGGCTGCCCTTAATTCTGCGTCGTAAAAATTTTTTCGTCGAATTCGTACCTGTTGGACCACGGCTTGAGACCGATCCACACCGGGTTCGACGGTTGGCTCTTCATTGGGCATGTGTTTCTCAATAGGCATTCCCGGTCGCTCAGCCATCGGTGAAGTGGGCTGCTTGGTGGCTGTCGGTTTGCCCCAGCCCCACCAACCTTGCGCCAGAGTTAACACGAGCACCAGGCTCGCCACGGCCGCGGCGCCAGTCCAAGCGAGCCACGCATGGCGCCAAGAAACTCCCGGGTTTGCCCTCACTCGCGCGTGGACACGCGTTGCGAAGCCCGCCGGCAATTCTTCGTTCACGCGGCGGCGCAGGCCCTCATCAAGAGCCATATAGACTTGCTTGTTGGCTTCGAATGCCGCGTAGCACGCGGCGCAGGACCGCAGGTGCACGCGAAATGGCGTCGCGCTTTCCGGCCCAAGCAGGCCTCCCGCCAGAGCGTCTAGGTCTTTTTGGTATCGTTCACAAGCCATTGCAATTTCTCCGCTAATTGTTTTCTTCCAAAATGCATTCGGGATTTCACCGTGCCAATCGGCAGTCCCAGGAGATTGGCCACGTCCTCGATGGTGTGGCCCTCGATGGCCGTCAAAACTAGAACGATGCGCAGCTTTTCCGGCAACTCGGCGAGTGATTTATCGAGTTGTTCGCTAAACTCACTCGAAGCCGCCATTGACTCCACACTGGGCTTCGGCTGTTCGGCGCTCCATGCCCATTCCCGAATCTCACGCCGTTTGCCCGAGCGGGAGCGGTCCACAGCGAGGCGCCACGTAATTCGCACCAGCCATGAGCGAAAACGTTCCCGATTCCGCAGCTTCGAAAAATTTCTATAGGCCTTCAGGAACGCCTCCTGGGCCACCTCTTCGGCGTCCGCAGAATTGCGCAAAACGCCTCGGGCTACGCGGAATGCAAGCTTTCCGCATTCCGCTAGGCGCTCCTCGAACTCCTGGGCCAGGATAGCGCTGTCTGACTCTCCATCGAGATTCACCGCGGAATTCGCACTGCGCATGAGGTGTTCAATCGTCAACTCCTGCATGCTCTCTCCCCGTACACTTACAAGACGCCGCAGAAGGTGTTTTGGTTCACCGATTGGATATTCAGGATGATGACACCGCGCCGTTCGGGATCTCGACTCGATGTGGTATATATCAGATCCATCTGTTCCGAGTGTCTTCTATCGAGAAAGCACTTTCGCGCAAGGGCCGGAGCCTAAATCAGCTCCAAAGCTAAAGATCCAGTCTCTTTAGCAGGTTCTCTAGGTTCGTTTCGTCTACCATCAAATTGCCAATTAGATGGGGCAATTCCTTGGGATCTTGCTCGGCGAGACCTTCGATTTCATCGAGTGCTTGGAACAAGCGCATTTTAGCCACCGCGTACTCCTCGGTGCCCGTGAGGCCTCGCCCGGTACGCTCACTCCACGTCTTAAGGGCGTCCTTTTTCACAAAAATTTTTACGGGGAAACCGGTTTTCTGCTGGGCCCATACCAGGTAGGTGTATTCCGTGCCGACAGAAAAACCCCGGCGCGTTGGATGAACCTCGTGAAATTGATACTGGAAGACGTAGCCTGCCTCTGACGAATAGCTTTTGACGCGCCGCACTACTTCCGGTGGAGACATCGTCGCATTATTCGCTGCGTCCACCCCTCAAGTCAATGTCACGGCAGTCGCAGGAAAAATGGATCATTTCTCTTCGATCACCTGCTGGTCGGATCTGGTCGCAGCTACAAGATTTATGCCGAACGCGTCCACGGCGCTGTCGATTCTAGCGGGTCCCGAATGCGACTACGGCCACGCGGTGCCGCAGTGCGCTGACCGACCCTGGTTGGCCTGCTCCGTAATCCTGCTGGTTCCCGGTACGGCCACCAATTTTACTGTCCGGATCCGTCCCCCGCCTTAAGACAAGCCCGTGGTAGGGCGCTGACAACTCCGGGCCGCTCCGTTAAGGATCGGCCCGGCCACTGAACGCTTCTCAGGGGGGATGCCGGAGTCCGGCATCCCTCTGCTTACTTCTGTTCGGGATAGATAAGCTGCGTAAAGCCCGTGGTATTGATGTCTCGGAACATCGGAGTTCGCGGCGGCAGCAACGACGGCTGCAGGAATTCCACATCGAAGTTGTAACCGCGTGACGGCGGGCTGTATACGGTGGCGCAGCACTTGAAGATCCCAATTGCCTGGCGGTTGTAAAACATGCTGATGATGGAACCGCGGTAGTTCAACGTCTGCCCGCCCCAGTTCTCGATGTAGCGCAGGAAGTTGTGAACTCCGCCGTCGCTTCCCGTGTCGGTGGATGTACCTGAAATCCACGGAAACGCGGCGCCCTTGCCGGCCAGGACTGCAGTGCGATACCACGTTGTGTTTGCGTTTCGCCTGCTGAGGTTGTAGGGCGAAGCAAGTGAATTCACGTCGCTGAAGTTGTTGGACAGGAGAGTCACAGCATCACCGACCACCGAGGTCGCGACGTGCGGGTCGCCGAATCCCCCAGTGGACGAGTTTGCGTTGTAGTCTCCCTGAACATAGATCGGATTCTCAGATGCGATCGTGAGGCCGCAGACCACATTTCCCGGGCACAGCTTGGGACTAAGATACTTATTAATGTTATTGCCGTTCACCAGTTTGAGGGCCCGGCGGAAGAACAAAGGAGGATTTATGCGCGCCTCTTGCGCGTTATTGACAAACGCTCCCGGCCATAAGGACGTTTGACCCGCACAGTTCGGATTGGAGCTGGTAGCGTTAGGCAGTGCATCGCCGAAGAAGCGGCTCGTTACCGAAGCCGTCTGTGCCTGACCGTACGTGTACAGAAGGCTCTTTACCGCGAGGTCTTCACCTGCGTCGAGGGTGCCATTCGGGCATCCGTTGGCCCCATCGCTCGGGTTGACGAAGTCCGTAAAGCCGTATTCGCCGGTCTCATGTGTGGCGGGAGAGGCTGGCGGCCAACCGCCGCCCACGGGTGTGGAAATATAGTTTCCGCGGCGATCTGAAAAATATACCGCGAAGTTGTAAGGGGCGCTGGATGGGTCCATAGCGCCCTGACCAGTGGTACCAATCGTGCCACTGAAATAACGCGCCAGATTTTTGACATCGAGCTCAACGTAATGCATTACCCCGCCGAGCATCACCAGTCCAGAACCGGGCGCATTGTCGCGGAAGGTTCCTTCACGCGTGTCGAAGAGCACATTGGGCCAGTAATCGGTGGACTTGTTTGGAAACACCGTTGGAGGCATCGCCGAGTCCACGCCGCACTGACCATTCACAGGGTTCGACGGATTATCGCGTACGCGCTCCAGGCGGATGACCGCATTGGGATTCGGATCGGGGCAAGGCGAGGGTCCAATCTGGACTCCAGGGAGGGGGGGGACGTTCGGATAGGGATAGGTGCTTAGATCTACGTTTGGGTTCAGATTGCGGCCCGCCACGCCCAACTTCAAGATTTCCTGAGTAACGTCCTGCCACTTTCCGCAGGGGCTGTTGTATCCAATCTGTATCTCAATTTTCAGGAAACCCGTGATCACTGGCTCATACTTGGGGAGCCAGTACCCATTTCCAGAAGTGGTATAACCCGTTGCGGGGGGCGCGGCAGTGGCGCTCGTCTTCGAGGTTCCGGCCGCCGATGTGGCCAGCGGCACAGGGTTTGGGTTGCTGGTGGTATACCACGCGGGTAAAGTGGTCGTATAACCCGACACTGAAGGAGAGCCAGGATCCTGCACCGCCAGCGTTCGCAAGTCCACCGGCTGGGTTGCACCATCGATGCAAGGCAATTTCATGATGTCCTGTGGGTCGTCGGACAGCAGGATTTTCATGCTGGCTTGCGCAAAGTACCGCTGCCCAAGAACATCGGGGTTGCTAGCATCTTCGCCCCCAATCGGGCGGCGAATAATATCCACCGGGCCGGACGCGCCCTTGCTAAGAACAACATTTGCCAGGTTCAGCGGACTCTGCACACCGGTGGTCCCGTTGATAAGATTTGAGTTGTAATAGCTCTGGGAAATGGTAGGCCAATTCGGGTTGGCTGGGGTGGGTGGGCTGGGCACTGTTCCCAACAGGCTGCCTTCGGTCTTGTCTAGAGCACGCATGCCCGCTCCAGTCGAAATGTTAACCGTTCCAGTCCAGTTACCAGTCTCGATGGTGAGCCCATTAGCGATATTGGTACGAATCACATCCTTATAGACGGTCACTTTGTCGGACAAGGTGAGTGTATTCCCGCTTCCTTCCGCGAGAAAGAGGTTGCCGTTTGTGTGCACACGCCCGCCGAAGTTGAACGCTGGCCCAGCGTGGAAACTTAAGTCGGTATCAGAAAATACTCCAAACTGAAAGGCCGGGATCCCCACCGTTTGGGTTGTGCGCCGAAGCATAACCTCAGCACCGGTGCTCGTACGAGTGGTAACCGTCAGCGTATAGGGGGTACCCAAGCCGACCATGCCTTTATAGGGTCCCGCATTAATTTGTAGGTTATTGGCGACAGGCGCGCTGGGTTTTCCAGGATAATCGAGTATATATCCTGCGGTACCATTCGGTGCGAGGTATTGAATTTGAAATATGTTTGGCGCACCCAGCTGTATGTTGGCAAGTTGCGTCGAGGTCGGTGAATAGGTGCTGTTGAATAGTGTGCCCAAGTCCGCCGTCATCTTCTCCATGCCGGCTTCCGCACCATAAAACGCTCTCGTTTGGTCATTGTTTTCTGCGCTGAGCTGCTGTCCGCCCATAACCAGTATGATAAAGCCGACGAGCAGGCTGGACATCAGCAGCAACAGCAACAACGTAGTCAAAAGAGCGATTCCCGAGTTTCGTTTGGATCGATTTCGTTGTGCTCTCATGGGCGACTCCCTATTTGTAGTGGTCATAGTAAGACAGGCTTCGGATGCTGACTTGTGTCGTCAAGTTGTCACGAAAATACGTGCCCGTCTTGCTGTATGCCGTGTTGGAACGGGCGGCCAGAAATAGATTTACCGAGCGAATTAAAGACTCCGACAATCCAGGCGGAACGGTGGAGGAGTCAGCAAAGAACTGTTTGGGCGGCGAGTTCCCATCAACAAAGTTGTACCGGATTGTTAGATTTTCGATGACTTCCCCGACCGGCTGCGCGGCATTAAAATTGATGCGCCGCACCAGGCGCACATGAACAGGATCTGTTTGATCATCGAGATAGTAGGTAGTCATCCAAAGGCGTGTCGCCGTCGTGGGCGGATATGTTCCATCGTAGGTGGCCGGAGTTGTTGGTGGCACTATCGGGTTCTGCAGCTGAATGATCGTGCCTTGCGGCGCATTGGTTCCATTGAAACCAAATTTATCTTTACTGGAGTCCTTTGCAAAATTGACCTTCTGTCCCGCGACGCTGGTGACCGTTTGAATGGCCGAATTATTTACATTGCTGAATAAAATAAGGTCGCCGGAATTGATCGTGAACTTGGCGGTAGCGAGGTTCAAGCATGCGGTGTCAAAAACAATATTGCTACCGTCCGCCGCGATCGTTCCGTTGCATGGAGTTGTGACGCCCGGCCCGGGAGGCAGGTTGATAGGCGTCTGTCCCAGTCCAAGAGTGTTGTCGGTGTAGAGAATCGTCGTGATATCCGTTGGTGTACCGGAAGGAGCTGGCGCGGTCGTCGACACCAGTACCTTAACGGCGGGACCGAGACCGGTGCCCAAGCTGATGGCCGGAAGCATAGGACCGGCGAATGTCAGAGGGGTCAAGTTCGGCCGATTAATGGAGACACCGGGCGCCGTCGGAATGGGGATGCCGCCCGGGGGGATCCCTTGTGCAGCGACGATCAAGTCTTGTCTGACCATATTCATGGATGCGCGGAGGTTGTCGTTCATTTCAGAACGAAGCGTTACACGTTCATTGCTTCGCGTAGCATCGGAAAATGCAACCAGCGTAATCCCAATGACCACCAAAGTAATTCCCATGGCTATGATGAATTCGACCATCGTGAACCCGGCCTGTTTCTTCATGTGCTGCTCCTTGTTTCGCTCCATGGGCGTAGACCTAAGCGAATGCTGAAATGTAACTGACCAGCTGGTAGGTCCTCTTCAAGCGGCCAACGTTGTACCGCATGATTACAACAATTTTTCGCAGGTTGGGCTCTGCCACCATGTTGCTGATCTGGATTTCCCGCGTCATTCCATTGAGCGGAATCGTGACGTCGTCGGACGTTCCCATAATTCCATCTGGCCCAGGACCAACGATCATCACATCGGGCTTGGCGGAGTTGTCATTGGACGTTCCAAGAATGCCGTCAGGTCCAGGCGAGAGCAGAGGCTGTGGTCCGTCCAAGAAAATTCCGCCCGCGGACTTGTTCTGAATATCAACCCAAGATTTTAGTCCCGTGTTTCGCGCGCTGAAAATAGACTCGACCGCGGCCTCGGCCTTCTTTTCTGCGATGTACTCGTATTGCGTGGCGTCGGAAAAGGTGATGCCCGCCGTGAAGGCCACCACCAGAGACAAAATTCCGAACGTCAGGACGCCCATGGCTACAAGGACCTCAAGCAGACTAAATCCCGTTTGAGGGCATCGGCGAAGTTTGCGATTATTGTTCATGATTTTCACCAGTTACTCCAACCACCGTGCACCATCCCAGTGATAGGGACGTACTCGACCAGTGGATCCAAGAATCGTTACTGCGCGTGCCGTGGACGGCGTGCCGGGAATCCCAAGGAACACTGTGCCATTAATGGGAACTCCGACACTTGTTCCAAAAGAACCGTCGCTCAAGAATTGCAATGCAGGTATGGCCGCAGCCGGATTTGCAGGATTTGAAAAAGAAACCGGGGTCGAATTCCCAAAACCCATCGGGGTGTCTGGTAATCCGGGGAATACGTAGAGTTGCGCTCCGCCCTCAAGATCGACAGTGGCAAGCGTAACCGTCGGGCCGCCAACCCAGGCAGGCGGCACCTGCTGGAGCTGGACTTCGCTGACCTGGACGGAATTAATGGTCACGGTTTTGAAACTGACCGTGGTTATACGCCGCTCCGAAATCGCCTTGTGCCGCGCCACGCGAATTAACTGGATGACCTGATTTACCCCACTGTTAGCACGCATATTCGGTAGCAGCGTCCTCGTACCGATCACCGCCATAATCATCACAATGAACATCATCGCTACCACCACGATGAGTTCGACCATGCTGAATCCTTGCTGGGTTGGCTTTTTCGCTTTCTTAATCCCATGCATGCAGAAACTCCTTGTGTTGCCGAGCGCCTCTATCGGAACAACAAAGAGCAATCCATAACCCCAACCTTGATTGTTCGTAAACCACACACAATAAAGGGCGTACATGGAATGTGACCGATCTGCCCCATGACTTCCACGATGCGACTTGGATAGAAATGAACCAGAAGCCTCTGCTAAGTACTTAACTAAATTGTTACCAAACCCGCCAACATTGGGAGGTAAACGAACGGGCCAGCTTGGAAATCCAAACCGAGGCGAAAATTCACAGCCTCGGAGTACCTGACAATCCTCTAACCTGAGGTACGGTCATGACGTGCGAGGCGGGACGTTTCATCTAAGTCGTTTTAGAATCCGCACTGACGCGAAAATGCGCCCCTAGCTTCTTAGAATCAACCCTTACGAAAACATGCCGGGGGTGGGCCCCCGGCGGCGAATCTGAGTCACTGGCAGCAGAGTTTGAGGATTAGACGTCGGAGGACCTCAGCACACACGCTGATTGAATCAAGCTCAACGTACTCTTCGGCGCCATGCAGTCCGCGGCCGGTCGGTCCGAAGACGATACCTGGAATCCCTGCCGCCCAGAGAAGTGCCGTGTCGGTCCAAGCCGCCATCCCAGCCATCTCCGCCGACCTGCCCGTCACTTCACGAATCGCCAAAGCAGCGGAACAAGCGATAGGGGCATCAGGCGAGATTTCATAAGGCGGACGTGACCCGAGTAAGCGCAAGGTAGCATCGCAATCAGGATCAGCGCTTCGCAGATTGCCTAGAAGTCGCCGCAACTCAGCTTCAGTTTCAGCCTCGGTCTGGCCGGGAAGCGTACGGCATTCCAGTTGAAGACGGCATTCGGCCGGGTAACTCGAGAGTTCCTGGCCGCCTGAAATAAGAGATGCGTGAAGTGAGGCGCGGCCGAGTAACCGATGAGGGGCGTGAGTACAGAGGAATCGCTCGGCTTCATCGAGTTTGGTAAGAACTCGGCCCATGAAGCGAATCGCATCACGGCCTTCGGCCGGAAGGCTGCCGTGAGCGGCGTGGCCGTGACTGATGATCTCGTACCATGCATAACCTTTGTGAGCAATAACCAGCTTGAGATCAGTCGGCTCAAGTACGATAGCCGCATCGGCCTTGTATTTTCTGAGGAGATTTTGCGTGCCAGCGCTGTCGCATTCCTCGTCAACCACAGCAGCGAGAAGAAGCGGACGCGAAAACATTTTTCCCTCTTTGACGAGTGCAATTGCTGCGGCACACATCGCAGCCACTCCCGATTTTATGTCCAGCGCGCCGCGCCCGAAGAGTCGGCCATCGCGCTCACGCGGCGTAAACGGGTCAACCATATCGCCCGTGCCAACAGTGTCTATATGCGCGAGAATCGCTAGCGCAGGACGATCGCACTCCGCGCTATTTACGGCCATGGTTCCGGACATAGAAGCGTAAAGCTGTCCGCGGTTGCTAGGCAAAACGCCGGGCAATGGAACGTCGAAACCCTCAGTGCTCTTGGTATCTTCGGTTGGACGATAGCCGGGCGGTGCTTGGGGCTCGCTCGACCGTTGCAATACCTTCGGTGCGTCTGGAGAAGCACCCAGGATAGCGACAACATTGGGTCGACCAGCAACTGCGTCTTGCAAATCAGCGTCAATTCCGTGACGCCGCAAGAAGTCTTGTACAAATTCTGCGGCAACAGCTTCGCCGCGCGCTCCAGGAACAAGCGTGGAATTAACGGAATCGATGCCGACTAGATCGCGCACCAATTGCCGCAGCAGCGTTTCATCAATCATGATCGATGGTTTCAAGAATACCGCAACCCCAAAACAACACCGTTCCTAGCATTGGTGCCAGCGAATCTTGAGTAAACTGAGGAAAGCGAAAGCCGCGCGGGGGGCTGCGGCATCGGCAAGAGTTGATCCTTCACATTTTTCAAGAGCGTTGAGAAATACGGCGGGCTCGAGATTGCAAGGCCCAATGCTAAACAGCGGACGTGTGTGAAGTCCCGTGGCGGACACGGCATCGCCTTAGAAAGCTTGGCGTATTCTGCACGATTGGATGAACAGCGGCAACCCCGTGGAACGCTGCAAGATGAAAAAATAGAATAGTGCAAGCGCAGCGGCATCGAGGATTCCTCGACTACGAAATCACACAATCGAAGAGAGATCCCTCGCTACCACGCGACATTTGCTTCGGGCATGAACGACAAGAACGTCGCGTCCCCCTCTGGACTGACCAAGCGATTCCTAAGAACATCGAGACGGCCCCGTTTGGTGAGCCGTGATTATCGCAGCTTGATAATACTTGTGAGCTTCGTCTCAGAATAGAAATTTTGCCGTTACCTGAACGCGGCGTGGATAGTTCGCTTGATTGGAAGATGAAATTGATCCGAAGTTAGGGCTGAGAGGGCTTGTGTTTGGGCCGGGAAACAATGGGTGGTTAAACGCGTTCACAGCCTCAAACCTAAATTGCAAGCTCTTTTTTTCTCCAATCGCCGTGTTCTTCAGCACGGACAGGTCAAAATTGTTAATGCGATCGGTACGAAGGAAGCTGAATCTCAGCGGGAACGTGCGAACATTGGATTCAAGCTGTTCACCGGGGATTTTATTGAATCCGGCGTCAGGATTGAACCAGCGCTTAGTCGTTCGCCGTCCTGCAGGGAGTGCGAGGTCGGCTATGTTTCCTGTGAAGATGATGTTTCCAAAACCGATGGGCGCGCCGCTCTGGTATTGATAAATGCCTGACACCTGCCAGCCGCTGATTAACTTCGCGATAACCGGAGAAACCCCAGAGAGGAAGCGCCGGCCTTTTCCGAACGGAAATTCATATATGCCGCTCACAGCTAGCCGGTGCGGGCGATCCGCATCTGAGATAGACCGTGTCGGACGCGGATCATCGGTGTTCAAGAGCTCGCTGGCCTCCATAAATTTTGAAAAAGTGTAGTTGCCCTGCACCGTGAACCCCCTTGAGAATCTCTTCTCAAGCCGTAGCTGCAAGGAGTGATACCAGGAATAGCCGTCGTTCGCACTTGCGGTAACATTGTCAAATTCAGGAAACGGCCGAAGCAGCCTGTCTCGTCTTATCCTCGTCGCTCGGAACGTAGTACCGGCCGTCGCTGGGAGGAGTCCTAGGAAAGGGTTTGGCAGGGTTTCAGCCAGTCGGTCAATTGTGGTCTGGTCTCTTACCGGACTCTTGCTCAAGTACTTTTGTGGCACCGCATTTAAATTACGGGTGATTTCGATATGTGTTCCACGATTGCCAACGTAGCTCGCCTCGGCAACGAACCCGCCAAGTAGTTCACGCTGAACCCCGAGTTCCCATCGCTGCATATAGGGGGACAGCGGTCTAGGATTGAAGAAAGCTACACTCTGCCCGAGAAATGTCTGGATACCCTGAGCGGCGCCCACAGGCTCCTGGATACCACTCTGGAATGGGTTCGCGAGGGTTTCGAGAAAAGTTAGACCGTTGTCAACGCTCACATTCAGCGGGGTAGACGCGCTGAATCCACTCTGAATTACGTTACCGCGGCGCTGCCCGAGGAACCCATAGAAGATTCCGTAGCCTCCGCGCACGACAGTCTTGAGGGTAAGTTGATAAGCAAAGCCGAACCGCGGCATGAAGTTTTTCTTGGGGCTTTCGTATAATCCGCGAGGCTGGCCTCCCACGCCGGCGAAGTTTAGCCCGCCTCGAACTTTGAACTGAGATGCGGGGATTTCGGCCGTCGGATTCTTAGCATAGTTTGCTTGCGCCTGAGCCTCGATGGGCTGGATGGCATTGAAATCAAATGAACTCGCACTCCGATTGTACCGTTCGGTCAGAGGACCTTCGAACTCGTGTCGCAAACCAAGATTGAGTGTCAGTTTGCGATGAATCTTCCAATCATCCTGGATGAAGAGACCCCAAGTGGTCGATTGTTCTGCATAGCTGGCAGCACGTTGTACAAAGGATCCCGGACTTGGTAACCCCAGAAGGAAAGCGGCGAATGACTGTCCTAATTGCCCGGGCGCTGAGGGTGAATTATCACGGGGTCCTTTCGTCCAGGTTGAATCGAAATTGAATTGCCCTGTTTGATTGTTCGCAAAGAATAAATCATTCTCGCGGTAGGCGCGGAATTCCAAGCCGGTCTTGAGCGAATGGCTGCCCTTTGCTTTGTTCAAAGTGGCGATGAAAGAGTGCGTGTCGTCAGGCCTAAACTCACCGCCGATACCGGTGCCCTGATAGCCGGCGATGTCCAAGCGTGGGAAACGCCTGATAGCGCTCAGTATCAGATTGTTATATGAAGCCGGGAATCCTAGCGTGGTTAGATCGAGTCCGCGGTTGCCAGGATTGGAATTGATGATCCGTATAAACCGGTTGTACCCGTATCTTATGTCCAAAACCGTAGTTGGGTTTAAGACGTAGACGTCATCAAACGTGGCTTGGCGGGAAACGAATTGAAACCATTCACCAGTGGCTATGTTGTTGAAATAATTATTATAGTCGCTCTGGCGATCATACCAGCTAACTCGGGCAAAGATTCGCTGTCGGTCGCCGACTACGTGATCGATTCGCACGGTGTGGGTTCCATAAAAGGCACGCTCCTTAAGGCTCGAGTTCTCAAAGTTGCCAGTGCCATCGGCGCGACCGGCAGTTAGGGGCATGGGAAAATACTTGCTGACGATGTTCAGAGCCACGGGGTTGAAGAGTTGTTGCGGGATTTTATTGCACGGTGTCCCGTTCGGCTGAGTTCCGAAACCGGTCCCAGGAGTCAGGTTCGGCGCTAGTGGGTTACCAGCGTTGTCGCACATGAAGGGTTTGCGGGTGATCACACCCCCGCTGCGAGCGCCGGAGTATGGATTGTAGATTTGGTATGTGTCTTTCAACCGCAGAAGTTGCGAAAAATCGCCCTTCAGCATGTCCGTAGTCGGCACGGTGGTAATTCCGTTATTGCGTGGCCTGGCCTCTTTGATTCCCTCATAGCCATACATGAAAAACGTTTTCTTACGTCCGTCATAGAGTTTTGGCAAAATCACAGGCCCACCTACGGTGCCGCCCCAGCGGTGATAAAAGAAATCTGCAAGCGGAATTCCATTTGAGTTGGCAAAAAAGTCGTTCGCAAAAAGTCCCGGAGTCATATTGGTGTAGTACGCCGTACCGTGAAAGGCGTTTGTTCCTGATTTGATACTCAGATTTGTGACCCCACCCTCGGTATTACCAAAGCTGGCATCGAACGTCGCGGTCTGGACCTTGAATTCCGCTACCAGGTCCTGCGGTGGAACATAAGAGGATATGACCTCGCCGCCATTTGCCCTTGCCGTGCTGGGTATACCGTCAATGGTGAGGTCGCTGCGGTTGGCTCGAGTCCCATCCATTGTGTAACCGACGATGTGTGTCGGCTCAAAAGGACGATCCAGCCTCAGATCGCGCGTAAAGGAAACGCCGGCGGCCAGGCCAATCAAGTTGTATGGGTCGCCATGAACAATGGGGAGCTCGGCCACCCTCCGCGAATCTACGACCTGGCCCATGGATCCAGATGTTGTATCGAGCAGCGGGGCATCGGCCGTGACGGTGACTGATTCAGTCGTCGCTCCAACAACCAGCTGAATGTTTATCTCTATCGTGTCGCCCACTCTGAGACTAATACCGTCACGAACATACGTCTTGAATCCGCTGCCTTCCGCGACGATCTGATAAGTTCCAGGAATGAGGTATGGCTCTTGGTAATAGCCGTCCTGGTTGGACACGACAGTGAGAGTTGTACCCATGGCCACGTTTGTGATTTTGACGGTTGCTCCGGCGACTACGGCGTCACTGGCATCGGTGACCTTGCCTTTTATGGTGCCGCGTGCTTCTTGCGCTCGGGGAGATGCTGCGGAAAAAAGGATCACAGCTACTAGTAAGGCGACCACTGACCCTAAGGGTGACGCGTACGGTGCTTGTGTTGCTCGTGTTGTCGCTGGCTTCATTTTTCCTCCGTTCGAGTCGTTAGACTGAAGCGACTCGTCTACGATCAGAGTCATTTCAGTTCCCGTCTGGCTTGATGTTTGTCGTCATTGGGCTCGGAGGCAGGCTCCAAGTGTCGGGCGAATCCGGGTAATCAGGATCAAAGGGAGCAAGCTCTTTTAGCAGGTGTTTCGCAATGCCCAATTTGCTGGACTTGATGCCTTCGACCACACATCTGGCTAACTCGTAGGCTCCATAAGCATTGAAATGCGTATCGTCTTTGAGATCTTTATCCTGCCCGGCGAAAGTTCCAGCGGGATAGTGGACAAAAGCCTTCAAAGTCCCTTCTGGGCCGAGGGCCTCGAACAATTTCTTGCTCGCGGAATTCAAATCAATCAGCGGGACATTTTGTTCTTTGGCAAGCTGGCGCATAGCTTCGGGATAGTCACCGAGGGTAGGTATGATTTTTCTTTCGGTATCGAAGTTTCGACGATGCATGGAAGTCACGAGTACGGGAATGGCCCTCGCTTGCGAGCCTCGGCGATATATAGCTGCAGATTTTCATTATAGGTTGTGAATGGATCAACGTGCGAAGGGCCGGGTTTCTGGTCGTTATGTGCAAACTGGATGAAGAGGTAGTCACCGGACTTAATGGTTTCGAGGATTTTCTGGAGGCGTTTTTCGCCGATAAAGCTCTTGAGCGACTCTCCCGATTCAGCATGGTTAGCGATGGCCACACCTGGCTTAAAAAATCTCGGAAGCATTTGCCCCCAGGAACACCAAGGCTCTTTGGACTGGTCGGTGACCGTAGAATCTCCCGCGAGATAAACGGTAATGGGTCTGCGGGCAGGCTTAATTTCGAGCGTAGCTACACATGGGTTGGTGTCATTTATTTCAAAAGTCAGCTGGTGGTCCCAATCGAAACTGTACTCTTCGTCGGGCTTCAATCGAACGGTGCCGCCGGATTTTAGCTCTTTGTAGCGAGCGTTGACGGTAAATTTGCGATCAACGAATTCCCCTTTTGGAATCTGGGAACGTTCTAGTAACAGACGGCGCGCTTCCGCTTTGACGGTTGTTGTTGATCCGGAGTTTTTATTTCCCAATTTCAGCAAAATATCGTAATTGCCCTCCGGCACGTCGGCTGAAAAAAGAAGGGGCTTGGTACCGTTGCAGGTATCGCTCGAGAGATCGGTACCAATGGTTTGTGCTGTGGGCGAATCGGCTACGATAGCCATAAAACCGTAGCCGAGCTCCTTGCTGTATCTGGTCGACAAGGGCACGTAGACATACCCCTTTTTTGCTTGCTCCTTAGTGAAACTAAACTTCAAGATCCCTTCGTCAGCTCGCGCCTGGTTCATGACGCCATGAATAGCGCCCTGTGCGAGCAAAGCCGCGGAAATGTATGCAATCGCGATTTTTGCGGAGTTGCGTCGCATACTAAGACGCGAGTTGGAGTGTCACTGCGGCAATCGAAAGCGGCGGCAGCTCCAACGAAATTCCCGAGCCAGATATATTGACGCGATGCTCGCGCGGCACAATCTTGTCGGGGTTTTCAAACGTGTTACAGGCGTTGAAATCAGGGTCGTGCAAGATTTGCGCCTTTGCGGAAGCGGGCGCCGCGCCGGAGAGCGAGCAGAATACGTTCATCCCGCTGTCGTGCTTGGGATTGACCAGCGTAAGCGCAACATCTCTACCCTGCCTTGAAGCCGAGACGGAAAGCCCCGGAAGCGCTTTGTCCTGGGTTTCGGTGCGCAGCGCCACTTTAGATCGGTGCGCCTTCATCAAATCGAAAACGTAATATGTCGAGGTCCTTAGGCAACGAGGTCCATCGGTGAGCAGCAAGGAATGCAATACATTCACCATCTGCGCGATGTTGCACATCACCAGCTTGTCCGCCTGGCGGTGAAACACATTCAATCCAAGCGCCGCGGCAATCGCGCTGCGCATCGTAATTTGTTGCCAGAGCGTGCCATGGGCCTTTTCTTCTTCCGGAACCATCCGGTCCCACACGCCCCATTCATCAACGAGCAAGCCAATTTTTCTTTCGGGATCGTATCCATCAAGAAGAGCGCGCTGCTGCACAATCGCCTGTTCGACACGCGCGAACGAGGATAATTGTTCCTGCATATGTTCGACGGTAAAGTTTCTGGCGGGGCTTTTGCCGTTGGAATAAAAATGCATCGCCAATCCATCGGGCCGCCGACCGCTTATCGAATCCATGAAGCGCCGCGACCAATCGGCATTATTGCCGTTGGGACCACAGGCGATCAGAAAGGGTTTGGTTTCACCGAAGGTGCGAACGTAAGTGGCGTAGCGCCGGTAATGGCCAGCATATTCCTCGGGCTTCATATTGCCGCCGCAGCCCCAGTTTTCGTTCCCGACTCCCCAGTAGCGAATGTGGAAGGGCTCAGGGGAACCGTTGGCACCACGCTCGCTCGCCAGGCTGCTACCTGAGGGATAGTTGCAGTATTCCACCCAATCGCGTAACTCCTCCGGGGTTCCGCTGCCAACGTTGCCGGCAAAATAGGGCTTGGCGCCAATCAGACAGCAGAGTCCGACAAATTCGTGGGTGCCAAAGCTGTTGTCTTCGGTATAGCTTCCCCAGTGGATGTTTACGGTCTTGGGCCGCTTGGCTTGCGGGCCAACTCCATCGCGCCAATGATAATCATCGGCGAAACATCCGCCCGGCCAGCGCAATACAGGAAGGCCGAGCGGGCGGAGATAATCAATGGCTTGCTTCCGGTAGCCGTTGATGTTGGGAATCTCCGAGTTTCGGCCGACCCAGAGCCCGCCGTAGACGCAAGAGCCGAGGTGCTCGGCAAATTGTCCGTGGAGCTCGGGGCGGATAGCGGCGATCTCGCCGTTTAGGTCGATATGGGCGCGCTGCTCTTGCAGGTCAGCGAGAAAAGACTTCTTGGAAGTTATGGTGTAAAACATCGCAGCACCTGAACCTGCCAGGAAATGTCGTCGATTCATCGTGTTTTACCTCAAGCGAATGATGCGCCGGGCATGGAAACGTGCGTCTGGCACGAGTAAAAAGTCATCAAACTTTAAACCGTAACCTTGATCAGCCTAAGCAAATGAGAACCTGTAAACGGATCTGATTTGAGAAACCGGTTACACGCTAAGTTCGACAGCCGCCTGCAATTCGCCGCGACATCATGTATATTGGCCCCAACGGCCCGAATCAGTGCGCGGATTGTATCTGAGAAACCAGTATCTGCAAAGTACCTTTTGGGCGGATGGGGCTGCACTAAGCAGAACGAGAGTACAATGCCCGGCACCAAGGTGCGGTCGAATGCGTGGATCAGCGCACGCGTCAGTGTTGCCTCATCGCCGGCATCGATGAATCACTCTGTTCGGGGGTTGAAAATGAGTATGGTGCTTTTTCTATTGGTGTTCGTTGGGCCATTCGCAATCTTTGCGCAAGACCGACACCCTGGGGAAACAACGGCCTCCGGTGCCGCACTTCCGACATTGTTTATCATCGGAGATTCTACAGTTCATAATCCGACGAGCGGACTTCTGGGATGGGGCAACGCTATTGCGGATTATTTTGACCCGTCCAAGATCGCCATCGGTAATCGTGCCAGAGGCGGGCGGAGCAGCCGGACGTATTACAGCGAGGGATTGTGGAAGACGGTTGTTGACGCCTTAAGACCCGGCGATTTCATTTTGATGCAATTTGGTCATAATGACGGCGGCTCGTTGACGCAGGGGCGAGCACGAGCATCAGTAAAAGGAGCTGGCGACCAAACGCAGGACGTTGTGCTCGAAGCTACCGGGCAGAAGGAAGTCGTACACACCTATGGGTGGTACCTGCGTACGTATATTCGTGAAGCCAAGGCAAAAGGCGCTACACCTATCGTGCTGTCGCCGGTGCCACGAAATATGTGGAAGGACGGGCACGTAATCAGGGCTTCCGACGATTATGGCAAGTGGGCTGCGGAGGTGGCAAAGATGGAGAGCACTTGGTTTATTGATTTGAATGAAATTGTTGCCGCGCATTATGAAGAGGCTGGCCCCGAAAAAGTTGCGCCCTTGTTCTTCGGCGAGGATCATACGCATACTACAAAAGCTGGCGCCCAACTCAATGCCAATTCGGTGGTCGAGGGGTTGCGGAAATTGCAGAATTGTCGCTTGAGCGCGTAACTTTTGGATAACCGTCGAGGGAACGCTACTTTGCACTCGATTGTTCCGGTATCGACAGACAGTCGCACACTCCACGGGAAATCCCATGTCCCTGGTAAAGATTGAAGACATGGCACCACATCGCCATCTAATGATGGAGATAAGCGATGTCTCGAAATCCTTTGGCGGGAATTGGGTGTTGCGAAACATCTCGGCGGCCGCACGATCTGGGGAGGTGCTTGCGCTTTTGGGGCACAACGGCGCCGGCAAATCAACGCTCATCAAAATTATCGCGGGCGTGCTGGATCCGGACTCAGGAAAAGTCGTAATCAATGGACAATCGTTGCACGCTGACGTGCGCGCGGCACAGGCGGCTGGAGTAGCCGTAATTTATCAGGACCTCAGCCTGTTTCCGCACATTTCGGTGAGCGAGAATATCGCTGGAGAGTTGGGCGGAAAGATTCTTTATTCACCTGAAGATGCCACAGAAAAGGCCAAGCACGCTCTTTCGCGGCTGGGCTTCGATGAACTATCGCGAGGCTTTCTGGAAACGCCCGTAGGTGAATTATCAGTTGGGATGCAGCAGCAGATTGCGATCGCGAGAGCGCTCGCGCGCGATGCCAGGATCCTGATACTTGACGAACCCACAGCTTCCTTGGCGGCCAAAGAAGCCGAGCGATTGCTCGAAGTAGTTCGAGGGCTTGCGCAGCGAGGCGCTGCCATTATTTTTGTCAGTCATCGGATGGGCGAGGTGCGCGCTATAGCCGATCGTTTTCTCGTGCTGCGTAATGGCGAGATCTCGCTTCAGTGCGCCGCCGGTCAGCGCAGCGATCGAGAGCTCGCCGATGCGCTATTCGGCAAGACCGAGCAAGCCGCAAACTCGACTCCCGCGCCTAGAAAAGAAGCATTACCCGCTCGAAGTCCGCACCCCGCGGTTAACGTCGCAGCCCCCTTGCTGGAAGTGGAATCCTGCACACGCAAGGGAGAGTTTGAAGACATTTCATTTCAATTACATCCGGGAGAAGTCACGGTACTAACGGGGGTGGTGGGCTCCGGCAGAACAGAATTTGCGCAAGCGCTTTTTGGTTTGCGTCGCTTGCACCGCGGCAGCGTACGAATTGCGGGTCAGAAGCTTGCGCCTATTCGTCCGCAAACCGCGGTTGCGGCAGGGCTCGCTTATCTTCCAGAAAATCGCCAGAAAGAAGGGCTGTTTCTTCCGTTTAGCGTACGCACTAATTTAGGAAGCGCAACCTTGAATCGCCAGGCGCGCTGGGGACTACTGGGGCGCAACCCTGCGATTGCAGAACTAATCCGAAGCTTTTCGATCGGGTGTAAGGGCCCGAACGCACCCCTGTGGAGCCTGAGCGGAGGAAATCAGCAAAAAGTCTTGTTTGCGAAGTGGATGGAAACAACACCAAAGGTAATCATCCTTGATGAGCCGACGACCGGAGTCGACATCGCGGCGAAGTCGGAGATACATCGTCGAATTCGGGCGCTCGTCCAAGGCGGACAGGCGGCTCTGGTGATCAGCTCCGATCTTGATGAAGTGGTTGAGCTGGCCGACCGTGTACTGATATTTCGACAAGGGCGCTTAGTGCTGGACCGCCAACGCGAAAGCGCGAATCGCCAAACCATCATGCAGTGCATGTTGGGCATCGTCTCCTGCACCGATTATTTTGCTCGGGGAAGAGTGGCGCCGGAATGAGTCCGCTGTGGCGACGATACGAGGCGCGCCTTCTGCTGGCGATCGTTTTTTTACTGCTACTACTGGCGGTAACAACTCCACGCTTTTTTGCGCCCACGAATTTGGCATTGCTGGCTCGAAGCATGGGCGTGCTCGCGATTCTGACCCTGGGAATGCTGTGCGTCCTGATCACTGGAGGCATCGATGTTTCGGTCGGATCAATGTTGGCAGTCACCAGCGTTGTGCTTGCGCGCCTCGGAAACCACGGGATATCCGAGCCTTGGACTTTGATCGCGGTACTGTTGCTGGGCACCGGGCTTGGTGCCTTCAACGGAGTTTTGGTTGCGCTGCTTCGCGTTCCGCCGATTGTCGCCACGCTCGGAACTCTTGGCCTGTATCGCGGCCTGCTGCTGGAATGGACCCAAGGAGAATGGGAGAGCACCGTGCCTGGCTGGCTGAACGAGCTAGGGAGACCTCGCGCGCTTCGATTGGATGCTTCGGTGTGGACAGCCGCGCTGTTGGCATTGATCGCTGCTGCTTTTTTGAATCGTACGCAAACGGGCCGTAACATCTTCAAGTATGGTTCCTCCAACCTGGCGGCAACACGCACGGGAGTTTCTAGAACAGCAGTGCTGTTCACCGTGTTCGCAGCGATGGGTTTTCTTACGGCGGTTGCGAGCATCTTTTATTCTGCGCAATTGGGATCGGTGCAAGGAAACGCGGCCGTGGGCTACGAACTGGTAGTCATTGCTGCGGTAGTGCTCGGCGGCACTGACATTCTCGGAGGTCGCGGAAGCGTTTTCGGGACCCTGCTCGGAGTCTTTCTGGTATCGGCAATTCAGACTTCCTTGGTTCTCCTGCACGTGCCCACATACACGCAAGGCATCGCCACCGGATTGATCTTGCTTGGCAGCGTTTTACTTCGCCGTTTACCTAACGGGAGGTCAGCGCGAGTTTTGACTGCCACGGTGAAGCCACTCGGGCATGGGCAAGTGTCATGAACGCGACGCCAGGGTCCCCGATGGGTATGTCTGGCGAGGTCCTGCCGGACGTTGCGACAAAGAGTCCGCTCCGGGGCGCAATCGAAAGGAAGCAATGGACCGCCGATTCCGGTCAGGCTTGGGTAGTAGTGATGCTGCTTGTGATTTTCGCCGCGTATACAGGTTACCGATCGCAGGATTTCTGGACGCTCAGAAATTGGCAAGTCCTGGTGCAGCCCCTGGCAGAAGCGGGCCTGGTCACAATTGGAATGATGGTGGTGATCGCCAGTGGAGGAATCGACCTTTCGGTCGGGTCGACAATCGGACTTGCTTCGGTTACCGCAGCACTGGTTGCGCGTCACGGCCACGGAACGGTTGCGACCGATTTTGCTGCGTTGCTTACCGGGACAGCAGCCGGCTCCTTCAACGGCCTGTTGATCGGATGTCTGGAATTGCCACCTGTGCTGGTCACGCTGGCGAACATGGTGCTTTTCAGCGGCATCGCGGTGACCCTTACAGCAGGTAACAGCATCACGGGGTTGCCAAACGGAGTTCTATGGTTGGGAGATGCAACTCTGTTTGGGGTTCCCGCCGCATTTATTTTGTTCACCGTGGTCGTGGCGATCACATCCTTACTTGTAAACAAAGGTCTATGGGGACGATACGTGCTCGCCATAGGCTGCAATCCCGTTGCCGCTCGCTTTTCCGCGATGCCGGTAGCAGCAACCCGGTGGAGTATTTACACCTTGCAGGGGGCCCTGTGCGGCCTGACGGCCGTAGTGATGATGGCGCGTCTGGCGAGCGCCCGGGCTGATATGGGGCAGGCTTTAATGCTCATTTCTATTGCAGCGGTCGTGCTGGGCGGTACGCCGATCACCGGTGGATCAGTATCTGTACTTGGTACCGTCGCTGGAGTATGCACATTTTATGTTGTGCAGAACGGGCTTACGCTGCTCGGCGTGTCACCATTCCTACAAACGGCGCTGGTTTCGGCGCTGCTGCTGGTTGCCGCCACCATAGGCGCGATGTTGCGGCACAAGCGTCCTGAAGGATGAGAGCTTTGCGACCCTCCTTGCAAAACTCATCGCACAGTTTATTGCGAGTTCGGCTACAAAACTGCTGGTCTCTCGCATGGCCCACTAGCGCAAGTGCGATTCTTTGTTGTTTGTCTTACTTCCTCTGGGGATGCGCGCGGCTTCCGCGCAATTCCGATTCGCTGGTGGTCATGATTCCAAAACTCGTGGGTATTCCCTATTTCAATTCTGCACGCGATGGGGCCGCGGCCGCGCTACATGAACTTGGTCTGCGTTTGGAATGGACCGGGCCGACCGCCGCCGACGCGGGATTGCAGGTAGATATTTTGGCGAGCACGCTCGCGCGGAATCCAGGAGTAATCGCTGTTTCTTGCAACGACCCCAATTCGGTCGTACCGATATTGCGCCGCGCGCATCGGTATCATATTCCAGTAATTACGTGGGATTCTGATTCTCAGCCGGAAGTGCGGGAATGGTTTGTCAGCCAAGTGGAAGATGAAACCCTTGGGCGACATGTGATGGACGTGTTGGCAGCAGAGATGGGGAAAAAAGGTAAATTTGCAATCATCACTGGCGCGCTGACGGCTGCGAATTTGAACTCATGGATGCATTGGATGAAAATTCAGCAGCACGAACACTATCCCGAGATGGAGCTCGTGTCCGTGATGCCAGGAAATGACGATCAGCAGATCGCCTTCGTCGAAGCCCAACAACTCTTGCAGGCGTATCCCGATCTCCGAGGTTTCATTGGAAACAGTTCAGCCGCTCCTCCGGCCATCGCGCGTGCCGTCGAGCAAGCGGGATTGTCGGGTCACATTGCGATAAGCGGATTATCTACGCCCAACCTGATGCGGCAATATCTTAAAAAAGGAACGGTCAAGACGATTATTTTGTGGGACCCGAAAAAGCTGGGCAGGTTGACGGCGGAAGTCGCCGGAATGGTGCTTCACCATCAGACCCCCTACGATGAGATGAACGTTCCGGGTGTGGGACCCGTGCGAGTGTTTGGGGATCGTCGCGTCATTGTCATGGGTCCGCCACTCGATTTCACTGCTGGAAATGTTGACGAATTTAACTTTTAACTCTTTGCGCTGCGCCAGTTTCAAGTTTTCTAGTTTCCCCTTCAACGCAGAAATGCTTCCGGCAGACCGCCATCAACGGGAATGATGTGACCGGTGGTCTTTGCACTTTTGTCTCCGGAAAGCCAACAAATGGCCTGGGCACAGTCTTCAGGGGTGATGGTGAGCTGTGTAATCGTGCGCTGCGCATAAAAATTCGCAAGTTTCTGGCGCAGCACGTCCGTCTGCTCCGATTCTTCGAACGCAATCGCGTACTTTGTTAACGAGGCGATGACCCGGTCGCGCGGAAACATCGTCGAACCCTGAATCACAGTCGCCGGAGCAATCCCGTTGACCCGAACCGTGGGCGCCAGTGAGAGCGCCAGCTCACGCACGAGCTGATTCACCGCGGCCTTGCTTACATCGTAGGCCTCACTTCCCTTCTTAGGTACGACGGCATTTGCAGAACTGGTAAGCACAAAGGTGCCGGACAGGCCTTGTGACGCGAATATTTTCTTGGTTTCGTCGGCCAGGATGTAATTCCCGGTCACGTTGATCGCAAATGTTTTTGACCAAAGGTCGTCTGCGGGGGTTCCATCGCCGTCGGTCACAAGAAAGATTGCGGCGGTGTTCACGACCCCGTCGATGCCGCCGAAACGAAGAACCGTTTCACCGCAAGCCGCAGCAATACTTGCGCGGGAAGTTAGATCAAGGAAACAGGAGGACACTGCACCCGCTGAACCGGCGACCGAGCCGAGCTTCGCTGTTTCGGCGGCCGCTGCCGTATCACGGTCCGCAACCATAACATGCGCCCCTCGTTTGAGCATTTCCAGTACCGTGGCTCGCCCAATACCACTGCCCCCACCGACCACCAGAAATATTCTGCGGCTGAACTCGGTATCTTCGGGCATGCGGCGAAGCTTGGCTTCTTCGAGAGCCCAATACTCGATGCGGAATGCCTCGCGCAGTGGAAGAGAGACGTAATTATGAAAACAACGGAAGTTCGCAGCCGCCGAAGATGTTCCCCCTTGCGGCAGCGGCGTATCAGGGCGGTCACCCTCAAGCGACGTTGCGCCAGCCATCACATGGATGGCATTGATGAAGAATTCTCCGATCACGCGAGCTTCTTTCGTAGTCTTGCCAAACGAAAAAAGCCCCACGCTGGGAACGATGACCACCGTCGGATTAGGGTCGCGCATTGCCGGCGAGGAGGATTCAGCCTGCTTGCGATAATAGTTCGCGTAATCGGTGCGATATTTTTCGGTCGCTGTGCTAAGGCGCTGCTTGAGCGTTGCAAGCGAATCTGTTTTGGGATCATAACAAACAAACAAAGGCTTAATGCGCGTGCGCAAGAAATGATCCGGGCAGCTTGTGCCGAGTTCCGCCAGTTCAGGAGCCCAAGCAGAGCCGGCAAACTCAAGGACGTCGGGGGTGGCATGATAATGGGCGATGGATCTTTGAGTCTTGCCAAAAAGCCCTCGCATCACCGGGAGCAATGCCGCCGCAACTTCAGTGCGATTTTCGGAAGCGCAGGTCGTCGCGCCTCCGAACCGAACCACGCCCTTGCGGCGTGCATACTTGTCAATGAATTGGCCGAGCTCATCGATAATAAAGATACTGTTCGTGTAGCACTGTTTTTGCGTCGAACCCCAGGTAAACAAGCCATGGCTTGCCAAGATGATTCCGTCGGCATCCGGAATTTGCGCTACAGCTTTGCGGAGCATCAAACCCAACTCAAAACCAGGCCGCTGCCATGGAATCCAGAGGAGTTTGCGCCCAAAGGTTTTGTTGAATTCTTGCAACCTGCTGCGCCCATTCGAGCTGGCCGCCAGGGCAATCGCCCAATCGGGATGCAGATGATCTACGTGTGGAAAAGGCAGAAAACCGTGCAAAGGGGTATCAATTGAGGCGGCGACTCGATTAGCCCCGAAAGCGCAGAACGGATAGTATGAAACCATTTCGTCTTCCGCTGATTCTCCGCGATAGCGATGGGGGAGCTGTTCGAGACAGTCCATCGAGAGAATCGCGAAGCCCTCACGAGTGATGCTCCCGAGGTCCCCACCGCTCCCTTTGATGGCCAGCACGCGTTTGTCTTTCCCACTGATAGGATCGGGCAACTCCATTTTGGAGCTGGTATTGCCTCCACCAAAGTTTGTAATCCGCAAATCAGAGCCGAGCAGGTTTGAACGATATCGCAGAAGTTCAAGCGAGTCTTTGGCATACTGGCCGGCCTGTTTATCGGTCCATAGGTCTTTGAGAAATGTAAGATTGCGCGTCATTTCGCATCCTGACTCTTTCTGTGTGATCAAGAAACGTTTCAAAACTGTGATTCCATGCGACCGCGTTACGCGGTTCATACACTTCTGGCGGAAAGGAGGCATTAATAATCGCGCGCGCCGCCTGCAGGTTCGTGACTTTATTGGTGGCTACCATCTGCATCGCCATATTTCCTAAAACCGCAGCTTCTACCGGACCCGCCAACACGCGGCGTCCGGTAGCGTCAGCTGTGAGTTGATTTAGAACAGCGTTGCGAGAACCGCCGCCGACAACACGAATCCCTGCGTAACCCTTCCCGGTCAGCTTCTCGAGTTCTCCGAGCACAGCTCTATATCGGAATGCCAAGCCTTCGAAGATTGCACGAGCGTAGGAACCCGAGTCTGGCGGAAGCGTTTGCCCGGTCGCTGCCAAGTACGCGTCAATTGCAGTCACCATGTTTTCGGGTAGCAGAAAAGATGGGTCGTCAGGATTGATGAAATACCGAAACGCGGTCGATTCGGCGGCTTGATCGACGAGCGCATTATAGGAAATAGTCCCGTGCGCCGCGCTCCAGTCCAACCGAAATCGCTGGAGAAGCCACAAGCCGGCAATGTTTTTCAAGAGTCGGTAACTGCCACATGTTCCACCCTCGTTGGTAAAATTGTGCTCCCGGGCAGTATCGGTCGTTATAGGGGACGACAATTCTGCTCCCAGTAATGACCATGTACCGGAACTAAGAACTGCAATCTCACCCTGAGGATAGATTGCCGCAAACGCCGAACCAGTGTCGTGGCATGCCGGGGCCACCAGGATCGGGTCACCACATGCCGAGACGTTTGAAATTTCCGACTTGAGCGGTCCCAAGACCGTACCGCTGCTAACGATGGGCCCAAAAATGTGCTTTGGAAGGTCTAGAGCCTCGATCAGTTCCTGCGACCAGAGGCGCGTTCGAACGTCGAGCAGTTGGGTCGTCGAGGCGTTGGTATATTCACAGCAGACCTCGCCTGAGAGCCAAAAGTTAAATAGATCGGGGATAGTAACGAATCGTTCCGCGATTTGGAGCATTTCCGGACAGGTCGCGTTCTGTACGTACAGTTGAAAAAGGGTGTTGATAGGCATGAACTGGATGCCCGTAATCTTGTAAATACGCGCGCGCGAGATTTTCTGCAGCACCTTATCAACAGCGCCAACGGTGCGCCGGTCGCGATAGTGAAACGGATTCTCGAGCAGCCGCCCACCCTTGCCGAGTAACGCATAATCAACGCCCCAAGTGTCCAAACCTAAGCTGGAAAGCTGCAAACCGCGAGTCCCTATTTGCTGCAGTCCACGGAGGATTTCGAACCAAAGTCTCCCGATATCCCAGTGAAGCTCGCCATTATATTGCACCGGCTCATTTGGAAACCGGTAGATCTCTTCAATGCCTAAGCGATCCCCTTCCGAGGTCCCTACAAAAATTCTTCCGCTCTCGGCACCGAGGTCGAAAGCGGCCATTCTCAGACGGGAGGTCATAAGTGTCTCGAAATCGGTGCTTGGCTCATCGCTGTGCTGGACTCATTACCAGATTTCAAAAATACCGGTCATGCATACGATGTGGTGATGCGGAGATTGCGGGTGCTTCGTTCCTGGGTGATGCGATCGAGATACCCGCTTCGGTGAAATGCGTGGAGAGGATCTTCCGGCAGCCCATTGGTTTTACGCCATTCTTGAACCGCCGGCCGCACGTCGGTCCAGAAGGCGGTCTTAAGGCATTCCTCTGCGGCAATAAGATTGCAATGGCGCTGGTGGTAATCGAGCTGAGCGTGATCCACCAGGCTGGCCTTGGCGTACAGTTCCTGAGCCGAGCACACAGTTTGGATCATGGCCTCGATCTTCCCTTTTAGATTGTGGCTCTGATCCACCATATAGGCGATGTCAGCGGGGGCTTCAGTTTCCCACTCGTACAACATAATCTCGTGAAAAATGCGGAATACTTGATATGGATCTATCGAACCGAACGTCAAATCGTCGTCCGCATACCGGCGATCGTTGAAATGAAAGCCCCCGAGCATGCCTTCAGCCAATAGCAGACTAACAATCTGCTCAATATTCTGCGCCTGGTAGTGGTGTCCAGTGTCTATCAAAACTCTGGCCCTTTCTCCGGCAGCCCGGGCGAGCAGCAATGCCATTCCCCAGTCGGCGATATCGGTGTGATAAAAAGCAGGTTCGAACGGCTTGTATTCAATTAACAGGCGGTGATTGGGCGGCACTATCTTGTGAACTTCTCGCAGCCCTTCTTTGAACCATTGCTGCCTGTGGCGCATATTTTGCGTGCCGGGGTAATTAGAGCCGTCAGCAAACCACAACGAAATATCGCGGCTGTTGAGCTTTTTGGCTATCGCCACGCAATCCAGGAGATGACTGACTGCTGCAGCTCGTATCGTTGGATCGGGATTTCCGAGCGAGCCATATTTGTAAAGTTGTTCTTCGAATAAATTGGGGTTTATCGACCCAGGCCTGATGCCGCATTTTGCGGTCAACTCTTCAATGCGCGATACATCGCTTGGGCCTCCGGGTAAATCCCAAAGGACGTGCAGCGCAATGGAAGGGCAAACTCCCATCAGACGATGAACTTCCGCGGCATCGTTTATTTTGTCTTCGACAGTCATTGCCGCGGCTGGCTGGAGAAACTTACCGAATCGCGTACCGGTATTCGCAAAGCCCCACGAAGGAAGCTCGATCCGGAATCCGTCCATCGCTTTGTATACCGTGGCCGCTTGCGAATTGGTGATCATTGTTTGCACATCACCTTTTGCGCCCCAACGAATGCATTGCCCTTCGGGCCGGTACAGTATCCCGTAACAGGCTATGGATCATCCTTTTGAGAAACCAGTTTCTCATCAAAAGCCATCGCTCACAATCATTATCTATTCGTGATCCGCTCGGACCTACCGGACAATCCTATAATGCATTCGCAGCGACGCAGGGAATCGAGCAGCAGCGCTATTTTCTGCCTTGCGGACTAGGCACCGTTCCTCATGCCGTTACGATGCGATCGCCCTCGCGAAACAAGCGCCGTAGAATTTCGAATGATGAGCTGCGTCTGTAACGGATACCTGACGCCGTTTTCAATTGGTTTCTTGCGCTCCAAATCGGCAAGCAACGCATTAAAGGCCAAGCGTGCTAATTCTTCTTGGGACAAACGCACTGTGGTGAGCGGAGGTGTCGTGAATTGTGCCAACGGGATGTCATCAAAACCCACCACGGAGATGTCTTCAGGGACTCGAAGCCCTGATTCTACAATTTGGTGAATCGCGCCAATTGCTGCGGCGTCATTGCAGCACATCACGGCGGATACGCGCTTCTCGGTGCGAAGCAGACCGGCAATCGCTCTTTTCCCACCTTGCATACTGTGTTCTTCCTCGATAATCAGCTTGGAATCCTGTCGTAGACCAAGCTCGGTGATGCACTTGACGAACGCATTGCGTCTCTCGCGCAGCGTGCTGAGACGAAGCTCGCCGGTAAGATAAGCGATTTTGCGATGACCCAATGCAACCAGGTGCTGGACCGCTTGGCGGATTCCAGTCATATAATCAATGCTAATATTGCTTACTCGCGGGACAGCAGGGCCCACATCTACAAAAACCAGCGGCGTATTTTTCACTTCCAAACGATCCAAAAGCAATTCTTCCATACCGAACGTCATGATGGCGACAGCGTCCACGCGGTGCTCGCGCACGCGGCGGAGGCTCTCCGCAATTCGTTGCGAATCAAAACTCTGAGTCGCAAAGCTCACCAGCATGCCGTAGCCGTTCCGCGAGGCGCATTCTTCGAAGTGCTGGATGAGTTCTGTGACAAATGGATTGCCTCCTCGAATTTCAGAAACAATCAGTCCAACCGTTCGCGTGCGGCCCGAAGCCAGTGCACGAGCATGAGGATTGGGATGATAGCCGGCTTCATGGATAACGCGTCTGACCCGCTTCGAGAGCACCGGATCAACCGTGGGAACGCGGTTGATAATTCGGGAAACAGTTGCTACCGAAACCTTGGCGCGGCTGGCAATCTCACGGATATTCATCGCCACACGACCGATTTCTTATGGTGGGTACCAGGTCTCAATGCCTCGCTCCAGTCTGAAAGCGCGGTTACGGTTATCAAGCTCGTGAACATAAAATCGATTGTGATTTACTGGAAGAGTATCGCTGAAACCTCTTTTTTCCAAGCGAAACGAAACACCTCTGTAACGACTCCCCGAGTTTGCGCGCAACGGGCTTTGCGCGAGTCCTATGAGATATTCTGTTTTTGTTAGATTGTGAGAAACCGATTACTTGACATTGCTTGCCCACCGGCAGTACATTTTCGCAAGTAGATTTTCGTATCAGCTGACGCAACCGGTCCACGGCAGTGTTCTCGTCCGCAAAAGCCGGAAGCCATCCTCCTTTCGAGGGACTCGTATGAAAAAACTAATCCGCTCTTGCATGGCCCTTTTTATTGGCCTTGCGTTTGCATTCAGTGCCGTGGCGCAGACCAACCGCGGTGGAATCAGCGGTTCAGTCACCGATAAGACTGGCGGCGTCATTGTTGGAGCAATCGTCACAATTACAAACGTCGGCACCAACGAGACCTATCACGCCGCAACTTCCAGGCAAGGAACCTATAGTGTTCAGAATCTCGATCCCGTTACCTACAAGGTTGAAGTGGAAGTGCCGGGATTCAGGAGGGCTATCGTCGAGAAGGTGAAGGTCGATACGGCGAGCGTCGAAACAGTAAACTTAGTGCTCGAGCCGGGGAATGTCGCTACCGAGGTTCAAGTGAGCGGCCAAGCCCCTCTGGTCAACGCTGAAAACGCGACGCTCGGCCAGACAATCTCGGAACGCATGCTGACCGACGTGCCGCTGCTCAACCGCAGCGTGCTGGACTTAGCTGTAGTCACTCCCAATGTTACCGGCGATGTGGGCTCGGAAGATCCAGTGATCGGTGGAGAAACACCGGTTCCGGGATTCAATCTGAGCGCTAATGGCGGTCGCCCCGGCAGCACCTACATGATCGCAGATGGAGTTAGCAACACAGGCGTGGGCATCGCACGTGAAGTCGTGGCCTTTTCTCCAGAAACCGTACAGGAATTGACGGTGCAAACGTCTTCGTATTCGGCGGCATTTGGCCACACCGGGGGCGGCGTGATTAACGTCACCACCAAGTCGGGGACCAACCAGTACCATGGCGCGGCAACGGTCTATCACCGCAACCCGGCCACGAATGCAGCTCCATGGTCGAACGCGACCACCAATCGGCCTAAGTCAAATCTGCGCTATACGCAGATGTCGTTTACCCTTGGCGGCCCGGTAGTGATTCCCAAACTCTATAATGGTCACAATCGGACTTTTTTCTTCTGGGCGTTTGAGCCGCGATACCAGTCAGACGCCTCGCAAGGCGATACCCTGCTTCCCACAGATGCGATGCGCAACGGCGACTTCAGTAGTCTTACCAACGTGGTGAATGGATGGGCACCAACCGATATCGTCAACCGCTTTCAGAGCACGCTACCGCCCGGACGCACGCTGTTACCTCCTAGTCCTCAGACCAGCACTATCTATCAAGTATTTACTCTAGTCTCGGTCAACGGGAAGCAGCAGCTGCAGGGCATTCCATTGGGGTCGAATCCAAACGGCTGTGGTGCTGGGTTCACTACGTATTGCCCCTTCGCAGGTAACATTCTCCCGGCGGCTTTCGTCGATCCGGTAGCTCAAAAGATTTTGCAACTCATGCCCAAAGCCGGACCCTACTTCATCAATGGCAATGGCGATCTCGCGAACTTTGTCACCATGGGTACGCTCAAGAACGATCAAAAGCGCTACCTCCTGCGTCTGGACCAGGTTTTCACCGACAAAAATCGAGCGTTCTTCCGTTACACCGACGTTCCAGTGATCGGAGTTCGCGGTGGAAATGGGGCCATCCGCCAAACTGAGGCAACGTACGGCGTTTCGCACCAATACACCGTGTCTGATACCCAGATCTTTTCGCCGACAATGTATAACGACGTGCGCTTCAATTACACCTATGGACGGTTTAGCGGAACGTTCTCGCCGGAGTTCGATATCGCGTCCGGAAGAAACCTCAGTACTGAACTGGGCCTTCCGACCTTGACCAAGGGCGGTTTGCCTCTTTTTACCTTTGGCGGGGCCGCCAATCGCCGCACGAACGGCGGGGATATAGGGGCGGGCAGTTCCCAGATTAACGACAATAGCGAGACGCAATACCAACTGGTAGACAATCTCTTTATCACTCACGGCAACATGACGTGGACGATCGGGCTCGAGCTGAGCCGCAAGGGTCTTAACACCCTCCAGTACAACTTCGCGTCGGGCGGTCGGTATGGCTTTCGTTACTTTCAAACTACGAGCAACGGCGGGTCCAGCGGCGAAGGCGGAATCGTCTTTGCTAGTTTCCTGGAGGGCGCGATCAATGACAACCTGCTGGCCACTTCACTTGTCCCCTATAGCTATCAGTACCAGGGCGCAGCGACCTTTGTGCAGAACGATTGGAAAGTGCGACCGAACCTGACGCTGAATCTTGGCTTGCGCTATTCGCTCCAGGGTCCTCGTACAGAAGCCCACGATCTTCAAGGCTATTATCTGCCCGACAGAGTTCAGATCTTTCCGATCCTCGATTCTAAGGGGAACCCGACAACGCTGAAGACAGTCAATGGCCTGACCTTGCCAACCGCGATAAGTTCTGTGCCAACGCCTGGGTTTGGCTATAGTGGAATAGCGGGAAATTCGCGGTATCAGACCCCCATCAACTGGGCTGACTTCGAGCCCCGCTTCGGGTTCGCGTATACACCTCACCTGTTCGGTCTGAACAAGTTCGTGGTTCGCGGAGGCTATGGCCTATCTCACGTTCCACTGACCGGTCAGAACCGCCAGCCAAATCCCAATTTCGGTGGTCCCGGAAGCTTGAACGCCGTCGACAGTACGTACGCGATGCGCCTGTCCACAAATCCACCAAACCTGGTACCGCAGACACCCCAGCAGGCCGTAGGGGTGACGAATGCAACGGACGGACTACAATTCTTCAACAGCATTAATATTCCGGCGTCTATCCTTTCCTCGAATACCAAGACCCCTTATGTTCAGAATTGGAATTTCTCGATTTCGCGGGAGTTGGGCGCCAATACCGTCGTCGAAGTGGCCTATGTAGGCGCCAAGGGCACTCACCTGTTCTTGCCCCCCATAAATATGAATCAGTTCGATCCTAATTGGGTGGCGTACTTGGAGGCCAATGGGTTGCAAGCATTTAACACCAAGATGCCCGACCCGCTAGGCCGGTGCGTCCCTGGCGCAATTCCCACCGTAGCCGGAAGTCGCTGCAGTGGTAATGGCGTGTTGCAGGTTCCGATCGGAACTTTGTATTCTCCTTTTCCGGGGTTTTCAAACGTATTTTTATTCGACAATGCCTCGGCCGACAGCATACGTCACGCGGGTTATGTAAGCGTGGTGCATCGGCAGACCCGTGGCATGACCTGGAGTACAAACTATACCTACGGCAAATCGATTGACGACGCATCGAACGGATCTCCGGACAAGAATCTTCTGACTAGTAGTAATCTGCCGGGCGGGCAGATTACTTTTGGCGGAACGCCGCGCGGTGATCGTGCTGTCTCGACATACGACGTGAAGCATGCCCTCAACTTCGTAGGCGTCTACGATTTGCCCTTTGGCCATGGGCGTAGATTCTTCGCCGATACATGGAAGCCTGCCGATCTGGTGATTGGGGGGTGGACGATATCGGGCGTCGAACGTTTTTACAGTGGATTCCCAGCAGTAGTAACACAGGCTTTTGCCAATGATCGAGGAACAACGGTCACACACGACATCCGGCCCAATGTTAACCCTGGTGTGCCGATCATCAATCCTGCATTTGATCCCAAGTGCCCCATCGGCAGTTTATGCGAACCGTATATCAACCCGTCTGCTTTCATGGAGGCGCCGATAGGACAATTGGGCAATGCCCCGCGCACATTCGACGCAGCGCGCGGTCCTTGGCAGCAGACTCTGGACCTCTCGGTGCAAAAAAACTTCCAAGTGACCGAAAGGGTGCGTATTCAGTTGCGCGTTGATGCGCTCAACGCGCTCAATCATCCGATCTTTCGCGTTGTTCCAAACAACTTTGCTGGTACAGACATTTTTGGAGGGGGTGGGGGTGGCCTGAACACGGGCTCCTTGAACACCAGTGACTACAATAACTGGGCGGCAGCGAACGGCCAACCGGTCATCCCTGCGAAGCCTAAACCCGGTGACCCAGGTGTTGCACTACGTGATCAGATCAATACCATGATAAACAGCCAAAGAATTCCTCCCCCTCCCGGCTCGAATCCCGGAGCCCTTGGCCGGCTACCCGCCGATTTCTTCACGGTTGCCCTGCCGCAGGGTATTACCTTCATGAATGCGAATTCTTTCGACATCAGGACACTGAGCGGTTATAAGCTCTACCGCGTTCGGCAGGACCTTGGAACCGGCTCGGGACGATTTTACGCTCCCCCGCAGAGTGCGCGGTATCTTCAATTCGGGCTCAGACTTTTCTTCTGATGCGCGTGACCAAGTTTTATCGTGATTTCGTCCTGATGGAGAAGTCTGAACAGGAAACATGCGCTTCTGCTGCGCCGCGCAACATCATTGGAGGCCCAACTGTGCCAAAGTGGATGGTATTGCTGTTCGTCTGCATATCGACGAGCGCTTTAACAGCTCAAGAGGCACCAACAGATTGGGTCGACCCATCAACCGGACACCGCATCATTCGGCTTTCACGTGATCCCGGCAGCGCGAGCCTCTACTTTCATCAGAATGGGTATACCGCGAGCGGCGACAAGATGGTCTTCGCGACTCCAAAAGGTCTTGTGGTGATCGATCTTAACACGCGAACAATTGAGCAGCTCGTCGAAGGGAATGTCCATCACGTTGTAGTTGGCAGAAAAAGCCGGCAAGTTTTCTACATGAAGGAGGACGGGGTATACGCGACACACATCGACACTCGCGCCACTCGACTCATCGTCGCAAAGCCGGAGTTGCGTTCTGGATCAGGTCTCACCGTCAACGCCGAGGAAACGCTGCTCGCTGGAAGTTACGTCGAAAAACCGCAGACTAGCCCGCCGCCCACACCGGCCACACCCCAGCGAGAACCCTTTGATAACCCGCCCAACAAAGGTCAAATGATGGAACGCCGCATGGCAGCCCACCTGCCAATGGCGCTGTATACCATCAACATCAAGACGGGCGAGGTGAAACTGTTTAATCACAGCACCGAGTGGCTAAATCACGTCCAGTTCTCGCCCAGCGACCCCACTCTGATTATGTTTTGTCACGAAGGCCCCTGGCACAAGGTTGACCGCATCTGGACCATTCATACCGATGGTACTGGTTTGAAGAAAATGCACGCGAGAACCATGGAAATGGAAATTGCCGGCCACGAGTTCTTCAGCGCCGACGGGAAAATGATTTGGTTCGATCTGCAAACACCCAAAGCGAAAGAGTTTTGGCTCGCCAGCGTGAACCTCTCTACAGGTGACAAAATCCGCTACAAGGTCGATCGCGAAAAGTGGTCGGTGCATTTTAATGCTTCACCCGATGGCAAGGTCTTTGCAGGCGATGGCGGAGGTCCGACCAGCGTAGCGGCTCCGGGAAACGGTCAATGGATTTATCTGTTTCGACCAGTCGACGGCGCTTTGCAGGCTGAGAAGCTTGTTAACCTAGCAAACCATAATTACAGGCTTGAGCCCAACGTTACTTTCACCCCAGATATGAAGTGGATCGTTTTTCGTTCTAACATGTACGGCCCCACGCACGTTTATGCCGTCGAAGTACAGAAGAGCCGCTAGGCGGTAACCATGCCCACCAACGGATTCCAGCCAAAGGTGAACATCGAATGTCCATGAAGTATGTCAGCCGATTAATTCCCATTCTCGCTTTGTCGACCATGATTTTGCTGATTCCGCCACTGTCCACCAGCCAGCCAATGCCTGAACAAAAATCTGGCGGCGCTCACAAGAGCAATACTTCGACCTCATCAGCTGCGCATCCGTCACGTTTCTCCGAACCATTAGACATGACCGCTCTTGAAAAAGGCTTCACCAATCCGCCCGACGACAGCAAGATCATGATGCGCTGGTGGTGGTTTGGCCCATCGGTAAGCAAGCGGGAACTCGAGCGTGAAATGCGGGCCATGAAAGATGCGGGCATTGGAGGCTTTGAGGTACAGTTTGTTTATCCCCTAGAACTCGATGATGCGACCACTGGCATCAAGAACATCCCTTTTCTCTCTGATGAGTTCATCGATGCGCTTCGATTCGTCTCCGAAAAAGCTCGGCAGCTTGGCTTACGAATGGATTTGACGCTGGGTAGCGGCTGGCCGTACGGCGGGCCGCAGGTACCCATTAGCGACGCGGCCGGAAGGCTGCGCTACGTGCGGGTTCTGGTGCCGGAAGGTTCCCAGCGCGTGGCGGTGCCGGACATCTCCACTGGCGAGAAACTCATCGCTGTCTTTCTAAGGCAGGCCGAAGGCCAATCCGCAGCAACTGAAAAACTGCAAGAAATTACAAATATTAATGACGGAGCCGTCTGGCTTCCGGCAGGCCTTCACAAATCTAGTGAACTTCTCTTTTTTATTTCCAGCAGAACAGGAATGATGGTCAAACGTCCTGCCGTCGGAGCCGAGGGCTTCGTTCTCAATCATCTCGACCGGACAGCCACGGAGAATTATCAAAAAAATGTTGGCGACCGCTTGATGCTAGCATTCGGACAGCACCCTCCATACGCAGTTTTTTGCGATAGCTTAGAGGTGTATTTATCCGACTGGACTCCTGATTTTTTGCTGGAGTTCGGCAAGCGTCGCGGCTACGACCTGAAACCACATCTTCCTTCGCTCGTCGCAGCAACCTCACAACCGAATGCTGAAGCGGTACGCGAGGATTGGGGAAAAACTCTAACCGAATTGTTCAACGAGCGCTTCGCCGCCCCCATGCACGAGTGGGCCCGGCGCTATCGAACGCTGTTTCGCATGCAGGCGTATGGCACCCCTCCCACTGCCCTGTCGAGTAACTCATTTTCTGATCTGCCAGAAGGCGAAGGCTCTCAGTGGAAACTTCTTCGGGCCTCGCGATGGGCATCCTCCGCCAGCCACCTCTATGGACGCTCCGTCACATCTTCCGAGACGTGGACTTGGTTGCACTCCCCCGCGTTTCGCGCCACCCCTCTTGATATGAAAGCCGAAGCTCATCTTCACTTTCTCCAGGGGATCAACCAGCTGATTGGCCACGGCTGGCCATATACCGCTGAGGGAATCGCATATCCTGGCTGGCGGTTTTACGCCGCTGCTGTCTTCAATGACAAGAATCCATGGTCGATTGTGATGCCAGATATTGCGCGCTACTTGCAACGGTTGAGTTTTCTACTGCGGCAGGGTCAACCTACAAACGACGTCGCGGTTTATCTCCCGAACAACGATGCTTGGGCCCACTTCTCGCCTGGGAAAGTGAATTTGATTGAAACACTCGGTGAGCGAATCGGGGCGGACGTAGTTGCCACGGTGCTGGAGTCGGGATTTAATCTGGATTTTGTGGATGACCAGGCGATCGAGCAACTCGCCCATGTTGAAAAAAATGGACTTGTGCTTGGAAAAAATAAATATAGCGCAGTTATTCTCCCCAACGTAGAACGCATCCCGCTACATACTCTCCAACGATTGAGCGAATTCTCAAGTAGCGGAGGCGTGGTCATCGCTACTCGCCACCTCCCCAGTATCGCACCGGGGTTCTTGTCAACCGAGCGGGAACATCACCAAATCCAGGAATTGTCCCGGCATTTATTTAAAGATACCTCTGGTCGCTCGCATTTCGTGGAGGATGAAAGCAAAGATCTCGGAAGTACGTTAGCCAAGCTGGTGCAACCAGATGTGATGCTTTCGCCTGCCGCGCCGGAGATCGGATTCGTTCATCGCACTCTGGACGGCGCTGAGGTCTACTTTCTAGCGAACTCTGGAAGTACGCGTCGCAGTGTTCGGGCCACGTTTCGTATCCAGGATATGCAGCCTGAGTGGTGGGATCCAGTAACAGCGAGCATCACCACTGCGGATGTTCTAGGGCGATCTAAAGAAGGCATTACGCTCGAGCTTGACATCGAACCTTACGGCGCCCGCGTGCTGGTCTTCTCGCACCGTACGTCGCACGGTATTCCGAACCTTGCGCGATCGCGCAATCGCAACCAAGGCCTCTCGAGGATACCGTCTCCCATTGATCTCAGTACTGGTTGGCAGGTCTCTTTCGGCCAAAACGGCAATACGCTCACGATGCAGAACTTGCGCTCGTGGACAGAGAGTGACGACACGCGGTATTTTTCCGGCGTCGCCACGTATCAGAAAAACGTTACCGTACCTTCGAGCTGGCTGCAAACAAATCTCACAGTGCGGCTGGATTTCGGGGAAGGACAGCCTGTTCCTCAGCAACCGCTCAGGTCAGGCATGCAAGCATGGCTGGAAGGTCCGGTACGAGAGGCCGCAATCGTTTACGTGAACGATACTCGTGCAGGCTCAGTCTGGTCACCGCCATATTCGCTCGAGGTAGGAAAGGTTCTTCGCGACGGTGAAAATAAAATTCGTATAGTTGTGGCCAATCTGGCCATGAATTACATGGCTGGGCATGCGTTGCCCGATTATCACCTCCTCAATTTGCGCTACGGCGTACGTTTCGAAGCTCAGGACATGGATAAAGTGCAACCGATTCCAAGCGGCTTGCTAGGTCCAATACGTTTGATCGCTACCAGCAGTACCGATAGCAGGACGCCAAGAAATTAAATTTATCGATGATCGCCGCTTTATCGATAGCGGCGCTAATTATGGATGGTTTGCTGATCATAGGAACTCTCACTTGCAGTGGGGGAGGAAACCAGAAGTGGTAGCGCTAGCGGGAATCGAACCCGCATTTTAGCCTTGAAAGGGCTACGTGCTAACCGTTGCACCATAGCGCCGACGACGCAGAAACTTAGCGTAATCTAAGATGCCGGGTTTCGGAAAGTCTGTCAAGTTTTCGGTCGCGGGTCAGTTTCGATCTAACGGGCCGGGCGTCTCCGGCTTCACACGCTCCCAAACGAGTTCCTGATTGGCTAATTTCACTCCGCCCTTCAGGAAGGGTGGCGTTCGGAGGGTCATGCGATTGCCCTGAAAACTCACGATATAACGCATCTGATCTGTCTTCACGTAGTTTTCGCCAGATGAACCGCTGCTATCGCTGTCTCAGGAAAAATGCGACGCACTGGAAGAGCGTGCACTGCCGCGAACGGGTCCGTGCATCGGACGACCAGTCGGGCGACCAAACAGCAGTGGGAGCAATCACTTCGGGGATCCGCACGTCCGCTTCCGTGGCGTGGGTCGGGTTGACGTCGCCGACGTGATAACGGTGCCCGTCGTAGTGCAGATAGTGCAGGAAATTCGCCGTCTCCCCTCCATACGCGGTGCGCGCGCGCCGGGCAACCTGCTTGTCGGCAGCGAACGGTGACGAGAATGCCGAAAACGTGTGGTCCACCTTCCCCGTCTGCACGATAAGCGGCCGTGGCGCGGTAAGAGCGTAGAAGTCGGCCGTGTCGACGTACTCGCGAACGTCACCATAGAGCCATTGCCAGCAGGGATGGTTGCCGTTGTAGATCATCACGCCAAGATCGGGCGAGAACCCCGTCGGAATGCTCATGGCCAGGCGCGAATCGAGACCTCCGACGATGGTCGTGATCTCGCCGCCCATGGAAAGTCCGGTGACCAGGACTCGCGCCGTGTCGACGTTGGGCCTGAAGAGGAGATAGTCGAGAGCGCGCATGGCGTCCCAGGCTCGCTCCCCGTCCTCTTCCCAATCGGAGTCGAAACCGAGCGCCTTGATCGATGGGTGCACATCGTTTCCGTGCAAGGAATCGTCGCCGGTCGTCGTGTCTCCATAGAGAGGCGCGCCCATGTAGGGAGCCTGACGGTCTCCGAGAGGGCGGTGCGAGATGTCCACCGCCATCACCACGAATCCGCGCCTGGCGAAGGAATCGCCGTACCAGTGGGCGTCGTCCGGATTGAGCATTTTCCAGGCGCTTCCGCCGTGGCCGTTCACTGCGAGCACCGCGGGATACTTCCCGCCGGGGGGCGGGATGGTGGTTGGCACCGCGAGCTGCACGTGAACGATCCGCGCGGACGGAGTCTTTCCATACGCGTCGGCCGGAAAGGTGTATGTGAGCCGCAGTTCCGTCCGGGTGTAGTTCTGCGCCCAGCGCGCGGGATCATCGTCGCGCTCGGACGGCAAGGCCGCCGATGAAATCGGCGGCTGATTTACCGCCACCGTTGTCACCGCGGGTAGCCCGGGCAGCGGATTATCCGCCATCATCAGGTGAGCCAATTGCCGACGGGTGCGATCCTGCCACTGCTGTCGTCCCGCAGGGCCCTTGCTCATCCCGTAGCCATAGGTGAGCACTTCGGCGCGCGTGCCGCTCCACGGATAGGCTCCCGCGCCATTGTGCGTAAACGTGCCTGAGACGGAGCGTCCGCTGGCCACGCCGTTGTAGAGCTGCGTGAACGCCGGGCCGCGACGGGTGAACTTCAGGTTCGTCCCGTCCCACTGGGTGACCTGGACGTCATATTCGAGCTCTTCCCCGGCGGAGCGTCCGGTGGTCGTCGAATAGACCTTTAGTCTCCCGGAGAATCCGACGCCGCCCTCGGGAGAGGCATCGATGCGCAGCCGCCCTCGATACGTTGTGTTTATGACCAATTCGAAGACCCGCGGCGTCAGCGCCTGGTCGAAGTAGGTGCTGTTCCATCCAGTCGCGTGATATCGGTACTCGGAAAGTGCAGGCTGCGCGGACAAGGTCCCGCTGTGCGAGAAGCGACCGACCATGACGCCGTCCTGCACACCGGTGTTGTACCACTGCCAGAAAGCCGGGCCGACCCGACGGAACCGCAGGCGGTGCGCGCCGTCGTTCCACGCGATGTTGTCGACCGTTTCGGCTCCGCCGTTCTCGTTGGTCAGCGTTCCGACGTACGTGTTCGGAGCGCCGCCCGCTCCTATGGAGAGGCTGATGCGATAGTTGTTGCCGTTCAGGTACCAGGTGCCAATCGGCTCACTGGGGTTTGCCGAGGCACTGTTCGTGAGGGCCAGCGCAAGGGCGGTGAGGGCCACGCACAGGAGCGTTTGTAGGCGGAACCTGCTGCCGCTGAACCGCGTCGTCTTGGGCATGCAGTCTCCTCGTAGATACCTGCAAAGGGGGCGCTGCCCCCGTTGTGGAGGGGATCGCACGGGCGATCGTAATCTGGAGATCGTATACCCGTCAAGAGAAGGCCATAGGCGCCGCAAGTTGTCCACAATTCAAACAGGTATTCCTTCGCTGCGCTTGCCTCGGTATTTCGTCGGCAGGACTTTTAGTGAAGGACCGGTCTTCCAGATCGCGGCGGGGCAGGACTCACAGCAGCAGCCAAAAATTTGGCAATCGTTAGCTCGGGCGCTAAGAACCTTGACTGTCTTTAAACTCCTCATGCCAAGCCATTTGCGCGGCTTCGAGCTTGCCTTCGTTCGAGGCTTTTGGGTCTCCGGTGAAGCCGGGAAGCTCGCAGATCCATTTGTGGAGATCGGTGAAGCGGATGGTGAGCGGGTCGACGCCCGGATGCTTCTCGGCTAGTTGGATTCCAATTTCTTCGGTATCGTCCCAATCAAAGTTGGCCGGCATCAACCTCTCCTCTTTTTAGTTCGATACGCAAAACGTTTTGTAGCAGGCCTAAGACGCGATTGTGCTTCAACAAAATGGATTTATTTTAGTGATCGGCTTCCTTCGCATAATTTTTATTCCAATCCGGGATTTCCACAACTAAATCCTGCGTGCCGTCAGGAACGCACTGGCAGCCCAGGCGCGATTTCGGGGTGATGCCAGGAGCTTCATCGAGTTGATCGTACTCCGCATCGGTAGCCTCGTTGCAGGATTCCAGGCCTTGATGAACGATGACGTGACACGTGGAGCAGGCGCAGACTCCGCCACAAGCATGGTCGAGTCCTACATGCGCGCCGGTGGCGATGTCTAGAATGCTTCCGGGTAAGCCGTCATGACCATACGGAATCTTCTCGGGATCAATTTCGACGGTTTTTCCTTCGCGGGCGAACGTCACCTTAAACTTTTTTGTGGCTGGCTTGTATTTAACTTCTTCGATATACGGATTTTGGCCGCCCATGGCAGGCCCCCTTCCTAACTGCGACGGAGTGGGCGAAAAGACCGGCTCCGGGGAAAAAGAACTAAACCTCGGCTACACGCTTCCCTTCAAGTGCCGTGGACAGTGCGCTATTCATAATCATTTCCGCGAGAAGCATCGTGGCTTGATTAAGGTCGCCAATTCTGCTGCGGATGAGTTTATAATCTGTGCCCTGCGCGGCTGCGCGTAACTCGGTCTGGCTCGCCTCAATCTTGCGACGCTCCTCAGCGCTAAGCCCGGACGCCGCCTCATGTGCAAGCGATTTAGCTGTAGCGTTCAGAATCGCCTCGGACTCAGTGCGCGCTTCGATTACCTGGCGCTCGGCAAAATCCTCTTCGGCATGCTCAATCGATTCCTCGAGCATGCGCTCTATATCGGCATCGGCGATGCCATAACTCGGTTGAACTTCGATGGTGCGCAGTTCGCCGGAGCGCGTATCGCGAGCAGCAACTTGCAGGATGCCATTGGCATCGATTAGAAATTTTACCTCAACGCGGGCAAGTCCTGCAGGACCGGGTGGGATCTTCAAAGAGAAACGCGCGAGCGAGCGGCAATCTTTAGCCAACTCACGTTCCCCTTGAAGAACGTGGATATCAATTCCAGTCTGGTTGTCTACGCCGGTGGTGTAAAGCTCTTGCGCACTCGCGGGGATGGTGGAATTACGCGTGATGATTTTTGCCACTGCCCCACCGTACGTTTCAATACCCAGCGAGAGCGGAGTCACGTCGAGCAACAACATATGTTTGACGCCACTTCCAAGAATATTAGCTTGGACGGCAGCACCGAGCGCAACAACTTCGTCGGGATCGAGTTCAGCATGCGCGCGACGCCCGAAGAATTCCTCAACAGTGCGGCGAACCAGTGGAATGCGTGTTGAACCGCCGACGAGCACCACCGCTTCTATATCGGATCGCTGAAGCTGGGCATCGCTCAGTGCTTGTTTCACGGGAACCATCGTGCGATCGATGATCGGCCGAATCCAAGATTCAAACTCCGAGCGGACAAAATCGCGATGGTAAAGTTTCCCGCTCGGCAACGGAAAGCGAAAGGGTACTCGGTCGGCAGTCGAGAGTTTGTGTTTGACGGAAATAAGCTCTTTGCGAAGCTTCTGAACGGCGGACGGGTCGGTGGTGATGTCAAACTGATAGGCATAGCGGATCTCATCGCGAACGACTCGCTGCATCATTAAGTCGATGTCATCGCCACCAAGATGTGTGTCACCATTTGTAGAGAGCACCTGATAGATATCACCTTCGGCCGTTGAAATTAATTTCAGGATGGAAATATCAAACGTGCCGCCACCAAAATCGTAAACGGAGACGCGTCCGCGTTGCTGCTCGTGCAAGCCATAGGCAAGCGCGGCAGCCGTTGGCTCGTTGACCAGCCGCAGGACCTCGAGCCCAGCAAGACGCCCGGCATCTTTGGTGGCCTGCCGTTGCGAATCATTGAAATAAGCTGGAACGGTAATAACCGCGCGACTTACGGGTTCTTTGAAATGCGCTTCTGCCCAATTGCGAAGCTCGCGCAGGATAAAGGATGAAATTTCAGGCGGCGTGAAAACACGGTGCCCTAATTGAACGCGAATCACAGTTTTGCTTGCCGGATCGATGCGAAACGGAAAAACCTTTAGCTCATCCTGCACGTCGGCTACACCCCGACCCATGAGCCGCTTGACAGAGTAGATCGTACGGTCAGGCTGGGTCAGCAGGCGGCGCCGAGCGGGCTCACCCACGATGATACTGCCATCAGGATCGAGGCTCACGACCGAGGGGCACAGAGTTTCGCCATACGGGCCGGGGATACACTTTGGCTTGCCGGTCTTCTGGTCAAGATAGGCGACCAGACTATAGGTTGTGCCGAGATCAATTCCGACGACGCGCGACATAATTTATTTTAGGCCTCAACCAATTCTTTCTGTACGCCAGCGACAAGGTTACGGATATACGAGCGACGATTGAGGAGCTCGTTCATTTGCGTCATTAGTTTCATGCGCGCGGCGCGGTCGGCATCGCCGTCAAGAGCCTGATCCCACTGCGCACAGAGGGCGCGAAGCTGCTCGTCGATTTCGCTGCGCTTTTTTTCAAAGTTTATGTGCGCCTCTGCAAGGCGAGCGCGGATCGCACTGGTATTGCCGCCGCGGGCATTGGCTTCACGCAGCTCATCGAGCGATTCATTCAGCGCGAAGACTTCGTCGAGCAATTCCGGGGGGGCCTGCTGCTTGCTCGCTCCCTCGTTGCGCATACCCTCGATCCCCAGCAAATACTCGACGCGTCTCAACAATTCGCGGAGAGTGCGATAGGCATCATTCAATTGCGAACTGCGATCCAGCGAAAGCTCACGCTCCGATTCGGTGGCGTTGACAAAATTATCAGGGTGTAGCTTCCAGCTCAATTGATGGAACCGCTGCTCCAGTAGAGTCGTGTCCAGGAGCAGCTTGCGCGGGAGGCCGAAGAATGCAAAGTAATCTGTGCCGGGTGAAAGCGGTTGAATCTTTCCGCAAGATGCGCAGAAATGTGCGCCATTGGTTGGCGCATTACAATTGCGGCAAGGGGCCGCAGACGATTCGCTTGTAGAAGGGGCGCTCAATTTTAAAGATCCTAGAAATGCTAATTCCTAGACGTTGTACTCCTCACTGGGGTAAATGCAAACTCAAATCTGAGGCCAGCATGAATTTGAATTGGGCGAAAAAAAAGTGGCTGGCGGTTCCGGCTGCCAACCACTCAACGATTCCGATCTTGGAGTGCCTGGGCCGCGATCTCCTCAGAAAAGTTACGCCGTGAATGAACTGCCACAGCCGCAACTGCGGGCCGCTTGAGGATTTTGGAACACAAATCCCTGGCGGATCAAAGTTTCCTCATAATCGAGAGTGGTTTCGTGGAGATACAGATAGCTCTTAGGATCCACGAACAGGCGTGCGCCGTTTTCCTCGAAGACTTTGTCGCGATCGCGCGCCTGGGTCTCCAGCCGCATGGCGTAGGACAGGCCGGAGCATCCGCCGCCCTGCACGCCGACACGAAGTCCTCCTGTCTCGACAGGGACCCCTTCTTTCGAAAGCAAACCGCGAATTTTAGTAGCCGCTTTTTCGGTTAGATGAATCATGATGGCCCCTACACGCGCCGGTCACTACACGAACCTAGTGGCTGGCGGACGCCTTTTCTTCAGCCGGAGCCTCGATGCCCTGCTTCTTCTTCCAATCGCCGATCGCCGCTTTGATGGCATCCTCTGCCAGGACCGAGCAGTGAATCTTGACAGGCGGAAGGCTGAGCTCGCGTACGATGTCAGTATTCTTGATCGACAGTGCCTCATCAACTGTTTTGCCTTTCACCCACTCGGTAGCGAGCGATGAGCTGGCAATCGCTGAGCCGCAACCAAAGGTCTTGAACTTCGCTTCCTCGATGACCTGGGTTTGCGGATTAATCTTCATCTGTAGCTTCATGACGTCACCGCACTCCGGCGCGCCTACCAGACCCGTGCCCACACTGGGGTCTTCCTTGGAAAGACTGCCAACGTTACGCGGATGATTGTAGTGATCGATTACTTTGTCTGAATACGCCATTTTGCCCCCTATCGGTTTGATGACTAATGTTGGTTTTTAGTTTTGCCCTTTAATTCCTACCTCGACTAACTGCGGTTATGCCGCGTCGGAGGCAGCTTTCCAATTCATCTTACTGAGATCGACTCCCTCTTTGGCCATCTCGTAGAGAGGCGAGAGATCACGTAGCCGACTAACCACTTCCACCATTCGATTAACGACGTAATCCACCTCTTCCTCGGTATTGAAACGGCCGAGGCCAAATCGGATAGACGTGTGAGCAAGGTCTTCGCCCACTCCAAGCGCCTTGAGAACATAACTGGGTTCAAGAGTGGCCGACGTACAGGCCGAGCCGCTAGAGACGGCGACGTCATTAATACCCATCAGAAGCGATTCGCCTTCTACATAAGCAAAGCTGACATTCAGATTGTTGGGTAAACGATGCTCCATAGAGCCATTGATATAGACTTCATCAAGCTTTGCAAAAATTCCACTCTTCAACCGGTCGCGCAGGCGACGCATGCGAGCGCCTTCTTCAGCCATTTCCTTCTGGCAAATCTCGCAAGCCTGGCCCAGACCTACTATACCCGGAACATTCAGGGTGCCCGAGCGCATTCCACGCTCGTGACCTCCGCCATCGATAATGGCTGAGAGTTGAACGCGCGGGTTGCGACGGCGAACGTACAACGCACCAACGCCTTTGGGCCCGTAAATTTTGTGCGCCGTGATTGAGAGCAGATCGATATTGTCTTTCTGGACGTCTACTGGAATTTTGCCAACAGCCTGCACTCCATCGACATGGAAAAGCACCCCATGTTCTTTGGCTATCTTGCCGATTTCCGCGATTGGATTGATGATGCCGATTTCGTTGTTCGCATACATGATCGAGATAAGAATGGTCTTGGGCGTAATCGCTTTTCGGACTGCGTCAGGATTGACTAAGCCGTCTTTCTCGACAGGCAGATAGGTAATCTCGAAACCGTACTTTTCGAGGCGCTTACAGGTATCGAGAACTGCTTTGTGCTCGATCACCTGGGTAATGATGTGATTGCCTTTCTCGCGATACATCTCGGCAGCGCCCTTAATCGCCAGGTTGTTTGACTCAGTGGCGCCGCTCGTGAAAATAATTTCCTTGGGCGTCGCGCCGACCAGGCTTGCAATCTGGGCGCGCGCGTTCTCAACGGCTTCCTCCGCCGCCCAACCAAAAGCATGATTGCGGCTGGCGGAGTTACCGAATTTGGCGCCAAAAAATGGGAGCATTGCGTCGAGCACGCGCGGGTCCACCGGAGTTGTCGCGTGATTGTCCATATAAATCGGAAGCTTGATAGCCATTGCTGCTCCTAAGTCCTTAGCTCAACGAGCGTAGTATGTTGTGGCTCCCCACTCATTTGAGAAATTGTTACGGCATTGAGCACCTGAAGAATGCTCTCATTTACTCGACGCATGGGCTCCCGAATGGTGCAGCGCGGCGTCTGGTCGCAAGCACCGTGATTGGTAACGCAGGACGTAATCAGGACCGGTCCATCCACAGCGGAAATCACGTCCAACGCTGTGATTTGATCCGGATCTCGCGCGAGTTGATAGCCGCCATTGGAACCATGACGCGCTGTAACTAACCCATTCTTAGCCAGTTTTTGCAGCACCTTGGCCATCAGGGGCATCGAGATTTCGTAAAGCTCGGCGATATCGGAAGCGCTCGATGAGCCATTTGCGCCATGCGTCGCCAAATGCCTGACGGCGATAAGCGCGTAATCGGTCTTTTTGGAGAGCTTTAGCATTTCTTCTTCGGACCTCACCAGAGCAATATGCGACTGATTTGGTCGTATTTGCAATATAGCCGGTATCAGAGCGAATGTCAAAGAGATATTTAATTTCCCCTTGGCGCGGGCGATCAACCCTAGCGCGGCACACCAAGGGACCACCCATCGAAGTGATCCTCGTAAGTATTGCATATATAGGGTTTTAGGGTCCCTGGCGCGCTGATTCGTTGGCTGACCGGCGCACAAGGACGTGAACTGGTCTGCCCAAATCGGAAGAGGCTATTGCAACCAACAACAACCGCTCGGTCGCGCCGAACGTGCCCAGCTGGCCCTCAGAAGGTGCCATCAAGATTTGCCTCCGAGTGTGTGGCTTGAGCCACAACGCGCTGCTTCTAATGGGCGCGATGGTCGCGTGCTATTCTAAAACTTATGAGCTTATAAAACCGCCTTAGAGGAGGAGAGCATTCGCAATTCATTCAGAACTGCGCTAATGGTTTTTTTAGCTATGGTATTCCAGTCGCTTGGAACACAACACTTCTTTGCGCAAACCTTGAAACCGAGCGATGCAGCTGCGGAACCGGCAATCCTAGCGGGTGCCGGAGATATCACCGGATGTGAGCCGCAAGAAGGAGCGGAGGCCACCGCGAAGCTGCTCGATGAAATTCCTGGGACGATTATTGCGGTCGGCGATTTAACCTATGGAAACGCTACCGCGAGTGACTTCGAACAGTGCTACGCAAAAACATGGGGTCGCCACAAGAACCGCACGCGGCCGGTGCCTGGAAATCACGAGTACGTGATGAAGGGTGCTGCAGGATACTTCCAATACTGGAGGCAATCGGCCGGCCGGGCGGGTAAGGGCTATTACAGCTTCGATCTCGGGGCTTGGCATATCGTGGCGCTGAACAGCAACTGCGAGCAGCCGGGACTGGGCGGTTGCGACTCGGGCTCACCGCAAGAAAAATGGCTCCGTGAGGATCTGGAAAAACATCATTGGGCTTGTGTCTTGGCGTACTGGCACCACCCGTTGTTTAGCTCAGGACTGAGCCCATTTCATGCCATGCGTCCGGAAATGCGGGCAATATGGAAGGACTTGCAGAGGGCCCATGCAGACGTGGTTGTCACCGGACATGAGCACAGTTATGAGCGCTTTACCCCGCAGGACGCCGACGGAAAACGTGACATGGAGCATGGCATTCGTGAGTTCGTCGTGGGGACGGGCGGACGCAGCCATACGCCGTTCGGGCGCGTGCTTGCAAACAGCGAGGTGCGCAACGCAGATACCTACGGAATCTTAAAATTTACGCTGGATACCAGGACGTATAAGTGGGAATTCATTCCTGAAGCAGGGGAAACGTTTAGAGATTCGGGAAGTGGGAATTGTCATTAAAGTCGCCGAAACGCTTGGCATTGATTCGAATTCACAGCCTGACTCATGCGAGGTGGGTTAGAATGCGGTCGAAACGATGCGACCCACCGTTGCCATCTATCCGGGCTCGTTTGACCCGGTCACAAACGGCCACCTGGATTTAATCGAGCGCGGAACAAAACTTTTCGATCTGCTCATTGTTTCGGTGCTCAAGAATATCGAAAAGGAGCCGCTATTCACGGTGCCGGAGCGGGTGGAGATGCTGCGGGAAGTGATCCAGCCGTGGTCGAATGTTGAAGTGGACGTGTTCGACGGCCTGCTGGTGAATTACGCGAGGAGCCGAAAAGCGGGCGTAGTTCTCCGAGGGATACGCGCGATATCAGATTATGAATACGAGCTGCAGATGGCGCTGATGAACCGCAAACTGGAGCCGCGGCTTGAGACGGTCTTCATGATGCCAGCTGAAGCTTATAGTTATCTAAGTTCGAAACTAGTGCGCGAGGTCGCCAGGCTAGGGGGCGCGGTAGAGGGACTGGTACCGCGGGTGGTGGAACAGCGGCTGCGCGCGAAGGTTAATTCGGCAAAGGAGAAGTAATGCAACTCAGCGAACGAGTGAATCGCATTGCAGTTTCATCAACGGCCGCGGTGATCGCCGAGGCGGAAAAGTACAAAGCGCGTGGCGTGGATATTGTGGATTTTGGTCCGGGCGAACCGGACTTCGCAACCCCGGAGCACATCAAGCGCGCGGCGATCCGCGCTATTGAACAAAACTATACGAAATACACGGCAACAGCTGGAATTTTACCGCTTCGCGAGGCCATCTGCGAATGGCACAAGCGGGAATTAGGGTCCAGTTACGAAGCGAAAGAGTGCGTTGTCAACGTGGGCGGGAAACATGCGATTTTCAATGCAGTCAGCGCGCTGATTCAGAAGGGCGACGAAGTAATTATTCCCGCTCCTTATTGGGTGAGTTTCCCGGACATCGTGAAATTTGCCGGGGGCACACCGGTGCACGTGGAGACACACGGTTCCGATGATTTTTGCCTACGTGCAAAAGCGATCGAAGCGGCTATAACACCGCGGACCAGGATGCTAATTGTGAACTCGCCGTGCAATCCGACTGGCGGCGTATTGCCCAACGAAGAATTCGCGCAGATTTACGGGATCTGTAAGAGCCGGGGTGTGTGGCTGATGGCCGATGAGTGCTATTCGCACTTCGTGTACGCGCCCGGGAAGCCGTACTCCGTGGCGAGTATCGCCGGATCGAAGCCGCACATCATCGTGGTGGGGTCAATGTCGAAGACATTTGCGATGACCGGCTGGAGAATTGGATATGCTCTCGCGCCCCAGCCACTCATTGAGGCGATGATTAAGCTGCAAAGCCAATCTACATCAAATCCAACTTCCATTGCGCAGCATGCGGGGCTCGAAGCCATGCGCGGCTCGATGGATTCCGTGCCGGTTATGCTCGCTGAATATGCGCGACGGCGGGCGCGAGTTGTAGAAGGATTACGAGCCATCCCGGGAGTAACTTGTTCGGAGCCTGGCGGAGCGTTTTACGCATTCCCCAACGTGGCCGCACACCTCGCGAATGGTTCGGATAACGCGATCCTCCCCCGTGATTCCACCGATTTGGCTCGGCAGATACTAGAAAAGGCGCACGTCGCGCTGGTGCCTGGCGATGCGTTTGGCGCGCCTGGCTACTTGAGAATTTCGTACGCAACCTCAATCGAACGCATTGATGAAGGACTACGGCGGCTCAGACGATTCTTCAGCCGGGCGGAATCGGCTTCGTGAAGCTTGCGCCGTCGCTGTTGCAGCCCATTTTCACTCCGCGCATTTGGGGCGCACGTTCGCTAGCGCCGCTCTATCCCGAAAAGGAAAACCTTGCCGAGCCTATCGGCGAGGTTTGGCTAACTGGCCGCTCCTGCAAGTTTGCGAACGGTCCGTTTAGCGGGCGAGAATTGGGCGATGCCTGGCGCGCCATGCCGGTGGAGTGGAGGGGAAAACGGCTCCGCGACGTGCCTGAGTTTCCCCTGCTTGTAAAATTCATCTTCCCGGACGACAGGCTATCGATTCAAGTTCACCCTGATGACACCTATGCCGGCAAACACGAAGCAGCTTCAGGAGGCCTGGGCAAAACGGAAATGTGGTATGCGATCTCGGCCCAGCCAACCGCTGAGGTCCTATTGGGCTTCCAGCCCGGCGTGAGCGCTGAACATTTTCGACGGGCGGTTGCAGGCCGAAGTCTAGAGGAAACGCTGACGCACGTACCCGTGCACGCTGGCGACATTTTTTTTGTCCCCGCCGGAACACCGCACACGATCGGCCCGAAGATGGTGCTGTGCGAGGTGCAGGAGTATTCCGACTTGACGTATCGGTTATTCGATTACAACCGCGTTGATTCCAGTGGACGACCGCGTGATTTGCATGTAGAAAAAGCGCTCGCGGTCTTGCGCTTTAATGACCAACGTGGCGGAAGGGTAGAGCCCGCCAGCACAAAACATGGCGTTGCGACAGCGACCTATTTAGTGGCCTGCCGATATTTCGCGACGGAAAAATGGGAATTTGGGGGGTCTTTGGACTTCTCGACGGACACCGAGCATTTTGACTTATTGATCTTTCTCGACGGTGGCGGCAGCATTCGCTGGGATTGTGGATCGGCGGAATTCCGGAGGGCCCAGACGTGGCTCATCCCAGCCAGACTTGGCTCTTACGAGCTCGTGCCAGCAAGCGCGACGAACTTATTGCGGACCTATGTCCCCGACGTGGATGAATTCTCGCGGATAATGGCCTCGCAAGGGTTTGATGAGCAGGCACGGTCGCGAGTAGTTTTTCCATAACGACTCTGACGATGAAAGAAAATCAACTCCGCGCGCATGCTGTCATTCTAGCGGGAGGGCGCGGCACACGTTTCTGGCCACGTAGCCGCACACGCACTCCGAAACAATTGCTTAACATCATTGGCGAGCGAACCATGCTGGAGCAGACGGTGGCGCGTCTTAAACCGGTGTTTGCAGCGTCGCGGATCTGGACGGTAACCAACGACGAGCAGCTAGCGGCAGTCCGCCAGCAGCTCCCGGCAGCGTCGCGAGGACGAGTTTTAGCGGAGCCCGTCGGGCGCAATACGGCGGCAGCCATCGGGCTGGCGGCCATTCACATCCGGCACGAAGTTTTGCATAACCGCAGCAGTGCCAGAACAGCCGGGAGAACCGATGCGCTGATGGCCGTGCTTCCGGCCGATCATTACATTCAGAAAGAGAAGCGTTATCAGACAATCGTTCGCGCGGCATTAGAAGTAGCCCGGCAACCCGGGCACTTGGTGGTGCTGGGGATTCCGCCAACCCGGCCGGAAACAGGTTTTGGGTACATTGAACGTGTTGCAGCGAACCGTGGCACCGTGCACGGCGTGCCAGTATTCCCGGTCCGGCGATTCACTGAGAAACCCGAGCTTTCGTTAGCGCGGCACTATGTGAAGTCCGGAAGATATCACTGGAACGCCGGAATGTTTTTCTGGCGCGTCTCGACATTGCTTGAAAGTCTCGAGAAATTTCTTCCCACAACGTATGCAACGCTGATGCGAATCGCGGAAGCGATTGGCACGGCGCGATACCGACGGCAGCTTCGCCTTGGCTATGAGCAATTAAACAGCATCTCCATCGACTATGCGATTATGGAACCGGCGACGCGCGAGAAGAACCCCGGCACGTCAGTTTTTGTCCTGCCGGCGGACATAGGCTGGAGTGACATAGGTTCGTGGGCTGCGGTGTATGAATTGTTGGCCAAGAATGCGCTGGAGAATGTTTCAGCCGGAAAATCACTGACACTCGATGCTGCAGGAAATTATTTCTGGAGCCCTGAAAAACTTGTGGCGGCCATTGGCGTGCGCAATCTTGTGGTAGTCGAAACCCCTGACGCCTTACTCATCTGTCCGCGGGATAGAGCTCAGGATGTCGCGAGGATTGTCAAATTGCTGGAAGAGCAAAAGCGCAGTGATTTGTTGTAAACCCCGTTGCTGGCCTCCGCAAACTGAGGTCCGATACATCCACATTGGACGTTGTTGCCAATCGGGTATCGCTTATACTCACAAGGAATGATCGCTCCTAAATTTGGAACCGACGGGTGGCGTGGAGTCATCGCCGACGACTTCACGTTTGAAAACGTACGAAACGTTGCGTACTCGATTGCCCGATACGTGGTGCGCTGCGAGCAACCGGCCAAGGGCGTATTGGTCGGTTACGACAACCGCTTCGCCTCTGAGCGTGGCGCTCGCGTGGCTGCGGAAGCTGTGGCGATGAGCGGAACGCCGGTATGGCTTGCTGACAAGGCTTGCCCTACCCCGGCCATTTCGCTCTTAGTGCGCCAACGCCAGGCTGCTGGTGGAATCGTGATCACCGCTAGTCACAACCCCTATCGCTGGAATGGCGTGAAGTATAAGGCGAGCTACGGAAGCTCGGCGCTCCCTTCGATTGTTGCGGAGATCGAGAAAGAACTGGCGAGCGTTTTGCGGGATGGAGTTCCACCGTTGCCGCAACGTTCGGAATTGATTCATTCGCTCGGAGTGCACGCGCCTTATCTCGAAGCGATGGACAAACTTGTGGATTGGGAGCGTTTAAGAGCGTCCGGATTTCGTTTTGTGGTGGACCCGATGCACGGTGCGGCGGCAGGCTTGCTTCGCACTCTATTTTCCAGGCACGACGTGCATTGCGATGAAATTCGCGGTACTCGAGATCCCCTGTTTGGCGGAGTGAATCCCGAGCCTATCGAGCCACACATCGCGGCGCTCGAGCGCGCTGTGCTCAATGGAAAGTATGACGCGGGGCTTTGTGCCGACGGTGACGGCGACAGGATCGGCGCTGTCGATCGCAATGGCATGTTCGTTACGCCGCATCAGATTTTTTCCATACTGCTCTGGCACCTGCTCGGAACGCGAAAGCTCAAGGGCGACGTGGCAAAAACGTTTTCGGTCACCAAGATGATCGACAAGATCACGCAAAAGTTTGGGCGCAAGCTATACGAGGTACCCATCGGATTCAAATATATCTGCGAGCTGATGCTCGAGCGGGACATCTTACTGGGGGGCGAAGAAAGCGGCGGGATCGGAACGAGTCTTTATTTACCGGAGCGAGACGCTACGGTCGTGGCGCTGTTGCTTGCCGAAGTGATGGCCTGGCACCGCAAGACGCTCGGCGAGTTGGTGGGCATGCTGGAAAGTGAATTCGGCGAGTATCACTATGGACGCATAGATCTGGAGCTAAGAGACGGGCAGAAGGAAAAGACCAGCGCGTATTTCGCGGACCCCAAGCTCAACAAGCTGCTCAAGTGGCCGGTCATCAGACGCGAGAGTCTGGACGGAATCAAGCTGTATTTGGGTGACGCCGGCTGGGTGCTCGTTCGGGCTTCAGGAACCGAGCGCATGCTTCGCGTTTACGCTGAAATGACGCGGCCCAAAGACACGCAGCAGATTTTGAATGAAGTGAGCTCGATTGCCAGAGCGATGTAGCAGGGCCAGTTTCCCAGCCTCGCAACCTTAGGACGAACTTGTGAAACGCAGAATCTATCAGCTGGACGTTTTTACAACAAAACCTTACGAGGGCAATCCCCTGGCGGTCGTAATCGATGGCGATGGCATCAGCCAGAAACGCATGCAGGCCGTAGCACGGGAGATGAATCTGGCCGAAACCGTTTTTGTGCAAAAGCCAACGAGTGTCCGCGCACTGGCGCGCCTTAGAATTTTTACCACCAAAGAAGAGTTGCCCCTCGCGGGACATCCGGTAATTGGGACATGGTTCTTGCTTGCGGAACTTGGCGTGGTGCCGGCACAGAAAGGTAGCATCCGTATTTTGCAACAAACGGGCGCAGGAGTACTTCCGGTCGAGATCCTGTTTCGGGATGGGAAGCCACACCTGGTTATGATGACGCAGAAACCAGGCACGTTTCGCATGTTGCGTGGGTCGCGGGCAAGTCTGACGTCAGCACTCGGACTAAAGGCCAATGACTTTCATCCAAATTTGCCCGTGGAATGTGTGTCGACAGGAATTTCGAATCTAATGGTGCCGCTCAAAAGCCGCGTTGCTTTGGCAAAGATCCGAGTGAACACTCGACAGCTATATGACGTAATCAAAGGCCAGGCGACCATGGCATATTGCTTTGCGCTCGGCGCGAATGATCAAGCTTTTTCGCGGGGCATGCTCCCGTGGGAGATTTATGAAGACCCTGCGACGGGCTCAGCTAGCGGCTCCTTGGGGGCCTACCTGGTGCGCCACAAAAAGCTAAATCTAGGTGCGCGACTGCGAATTTTGCAGGGCGTGGAAATGGGGCGGCGAAGTAACATTCAAGTGGAAGTGTCCTCGGAAAATGGCAAGCTGGTGCCCCGTGTAAGCGGATCCGCGGTAACGATTCTAGAGGGAACCCTCGAAGCTTGAATAAACTCCAGCACCAGACAAAAAGAAGGGCCGGCTGCGCACTGGACGTGGGCAACCGGCCGGTTTATAGCTACCATCGCCTGCTTACTTGCCTTTGCGATCGTGACGGACATCCTTGCGATCTTTGTGAAGGTCTCTCCTATCCCTATTGATATCCCTCTGATCGTGATTGCGGTCAGCTCGGTCCTTGACCAGGTCTCGCCTGTCGTGGTTGATGTCGCGCTGATCATGATTGCGATCGACACGGTCCTTGTTCAGGTCTCGACGATCGTGATTGATGTCCCGCTGGTCGGCATTGCGATCGGCGCGATCGGCGCTGATATCTTTCTTGTCGGCTGCAACCTGAGAGCTGTTGGCCCCATATTTCCTCTCGTCGCGGGCCAGCTGCCGATTGTCCTTGTTAATGTCGCGCTGGTCGGCGTTGCGATCCCTGCGGTCCTTGTTGAGGTCCCGGCGATCGTGATTGATGTCCCGTTGATCCTTGTTGCGATCGGCACGGTCCTTATTGAGGTCCCTGCGGTCATGATTGATATCGCGCTGATCGGCGTTGCGGTCGCGCCGGTCTTTCTTGAGATCCTGCTTGTCTTTATTGACGTCTTTCTGGTCGTTCTGAACGTCGGAACTTTGGGGAGGGTTCTGCGTGCTGGGGGTCTGCGCCCAGCCGCCGACCGAAACGATACCGGCGAGGGCAAGCCCCAGCACACTGCCTTTTGCAATTTTGTGAATCATAGATGTTGGGCTCCTTGAAGTATCGGATGCATGGCCCATTTCAGCCTACAACCGTTAGAACCCTCGTCGTGATCGAAAGTTGCTCACCTATGTCCAAACCGTTAGATTTTTTCGTAGTACCAAAGTACTACACGAAAAATATCTCGGTGATGGACGTGGAAGATTCGCTTGTCGTGCCGTGGGCCGGGAATGCTCAGTGGAACTTGGGGCGGGTGCTGCGAGACCGCGCGTCTGTGCGCAGGCGATCGTCGGGCCGAACTACCATTAAGATGGCAAAAGCCAATAACATCGCCACCTTCTCCGGCGAGGGACTCGTGGTTGTTTTGGAGCAGCGTTCCAAGAGTGCGAAACAATCCTGCACTAACTGAGGGCTTCTGGCCTGTCCTCCCCTTTGTGAATAGCATCGAGGATACCATTGACGAAGGGCGCAGCATCTGCGGACGAGTACTTTTTGGCGAGTTCGACCGCTTCATTCATGATGACTTTGTCCGGCGTTTTGCGCGCGCGCAATTCATGAACTGCCAGGCGTAGAATGGCGCGGTCAATGACGGCCATCCGCTCAAGACGCCAATTTTTGGCATGACGGACCAATAGGGTGTCGATTTCTTCGGCTTCCGATACCGCGCCTTCGAAGAGCTGGTTCGCGAAGTCCCGCGTCTTTTTTTCCGAGCGCGCCGCCTTCCAGAATCCAGCTTCGATCTCAGTAGGCTGCTGATGCCCCATTTCCCACTGGAAGAGCATTTGCAAGGCAAACTCGCGTCCCTTATGGCGAAGCGACATGTCAGCGCCGCTGCCGGGTGTGCCGGACGGGAGTTTCAGGGGTTTTCGAGCCTGAGAGTTTGTGCAATAACGTGGCCATCTCGACAGCGGCGAGGCCCGCTTCAAATCCCTTATTGCCGTTTTTCAGACCGGCGCGGTCAATGGCCTGCTCTAATGTGTCACAGGTAAGAACGCAAAAAATAATCGGGACCCCAGCATCCATCTGCGCCAGCTGAACCCCCCGAGAGACTTCCGAGCAGACGTACTCGTAGTGCGATGTTTCGCCGCGCAGCACGCATCCAATGGCAATCAGCGCGTCATACTCTCCGGAGGCCGCGAGTTTTTTGGCAATCACCGGAATTTCCAATGAACCTGGCACGTGGACAACGTTTATGTTTTTTTCTTCAGCGCTAGCCTGCCCAAGGGCCGCCAGGGCGGAGGCCAGCAATCGTTCAGTAATAAAACCATTGAAGCGGCTAACGACCAGGCCAAAACGGAAGCCGGCGGCCTTCAGATCCCCGCGAACTGTCGCGGGCTGAACATTTGCGGGTTTAAAATCCTTAGCCATTTTGCAGTATGTCCATTACCGCCCCTTGAACTGAGCAGCGCGCTTTTCGAGAAAGGCGCGAGTACCTTCGCGCATGTCTTCGGTAGCACAGCAGATGCCAAAAAGGGTAGCTTCGAGGAAAAGTCCTTCTTGCAGGGGCATCTCGATGCCGCGCTCGATAGCTTCCATAGCGAACCTGACTGCCAACGGCGCCTTCTCGATGATTTTTTTGGCGAGCGCTTCCGCAGCAGGAAGCAACTCAGCCGGCTCGTAAATGTGATTGACGAGTCCAATGCGCAGCGCTTCATCGGCAGAGATCATTTCACCGGCAAGACAAAGCTCATGGGTCATCCCTAGGCCACAAAGACGCGAGAGCCTTTGCGTGCCTCCATAGCCCGGTATAATCCCCAGTTTTACTTCCGGCTGGCCAAGTCGCGCTGTTTTACTCGCGAGGCGGATGGAACACGCCAGAGCAACCTCGCACCCCCCACCCAGCGCGAATCCGTTGATGGCGGCAATGGAAGGCCTCCCCATGGTCTCGAGCAGGCGCAAAATATTTTGTCCCCACACCGAGAAGTCCTTGCCCCCCACGGGAGTCTGTTGAGCGAGTTCGTTGATATCGGCGCCCGCGATAAAAGATTTTTCTCCCGCGCCCGTGAGGATCAGCACTCCAACCGAAGAATCTGCGCGCGCATCGCACAGAATATCGCTCAATTCTTCCATTGTCCTGCGATTCAGCGCATTCAGAACTTTGGGACGATTAAAGGTTATCCACGCGATACCTTCCTTCTTTTCGTAAAGGAGGTTTTCGTAGGGCATACGATCAGGGCTCCCTTGATTGCTTCATTTTATGTCAGTTGCATGGGACGTGGCTTTTGCGGGTCAGTGTAGTCGTAGAACCCTCGCCCGGCCTTGCGACCGTTCCATCCAGCCAGCACCATGCGCTTGAGAAGCGGGGGTGGCGCGAAGCGCTGCTCTTTGAATTCGTCGAACATTATATTCGCTATGTAATAGGTGGTATCGAGGCCAACAAAATCGAGCAGAGTCAACGGGCCCATCGGATGGGCGCAGCCAAGCTTCATCGAAGTATCGATGTCCTCAATGGTCCCCACGCCTTCTTCCAACGCACGGATCGCATCCAAAATGTACGGCACAAGGAGGCGATTGACGATGAAGCCGGTACGGTCGGTGGTTCGCACCGGGTTCTTTCCCAGGCGCGTTCCGAAAGCGACCATTTCCTCAAACACTGCTGGATCGGTGGCAATGGTTCGGATGACTTCTACCAGCTTCATGACCGGCACTGGGTTAAAAAAGTGCATTCCGAGAAAACGATCAGGGCGCTTTGTAGCCGCAGCGATTTCCGTAATAGAAACAGACGATGTGTTGCTCGCAAAGATTGTTTTGGGCTGGCAGATTCTATCTAAGGCGCTAAAGAGTTCCTTTTTCGCGGGCACTTGCTCGATAATCGCTTCGATGATCAAATCTTGATTACCAAGGTCATCGAGACTCGTAGTGCCACGAAGCCGGCCGCGAATTTGGCTGCGCATTGCATCAGGCATGGATCCTTTGTCGACCAAGCGTTGAAGATTCTTTTCGATACTCGTAAGACCTTTTGCAACCAGGGCATCGCTCACCTCGCATACAACGACCTCGCAGCCGGCCTGAGCGGCAACCTGGGCAATTCCAGAACCCATCAGACCGCAGCCCACCACCCCTACTTTCTCAATGGACATAATACCCCCGAGCCAAGGAATGAATTGAGTGTAGCAGAGTGACAACTCCCCACGCGTAACCGCGGGGGCTTCTCAAGCCACGCATGAGCTAATTACCTCTACGTTGGCGCTTGAAGGCAGTGTCCCTGCCCGTTGTAAAATGACCTGTGCCGAGACGTGGTCTCGCGAAGCAATGAGACCGCAGGACCCACAAACATGCTCGCGGTCCGATAGCAGCTTGCGAACTGTTGCCCCGCATACACATGTTTGACTCGTGCCTGGTGGATGGACGGCTATGAGTGTCCTACCAGCATTTGCAGCTTTGTAAGACAACTTGGAAAAGAAGCTTGCCCATCCGGCATCCTGTACTGACTTTGAGAGTAGTCCTCCGGCGAGGCCCTGAATATTAAGGTCTTCGACGGCGACGGTTCCGAAGTTCTCAACAAGCCAGCACGACACTTTGTGATGAAAGTCGTTCCGTTGGTTCGTGATTCTGGCGTGCGCTTTCTGCAACAACAGCACGGCTTTGCGGCGACGCTTCGAACCCTTCTCGCGTCGCGTAACCCGAGGTTGTGTTTTGCGGAGTTCCGCCTGTCCGTTGCGATACCAGCGCGGATTCTCGACGGTCATTCCGTTCGACAGTACGGCAAAAGATTCCAAACCAACATCCACGCCAATTTCTATACCACTGGAAGGCAGAGCCGCAGGCTCAAATTCCACCGACAGAGTTGCGTACCACGCGCCGCATTTGCGCTTGATGGTGGTGCTCTTAATCTTGCCTTCGACCGGGCGGTGCAATTTGACCTTAATGTTGCCGATCTTCGACAAAGACAGAATGGCGCCCGTCAGTTTGAATCCGTCCGGGTAGGTGAACGAGTCAAAACGGTTCCGTCCTTTAAAGCGCGGGAAACCCGGCGTCTGGCCGCTCTTGCAGCGACGAAAGAACGCCTGGAACGCTTTGTCGAGGCGCCGCAGCGGGTCTTGTAAAGCATGCGAATAGATGTCGAGTAACTCGGTGCGAATCTCTTTGATTTCCGGTAACTGATTCTGCTGCTTGTTGTAGTTGACAGGCGTGCGGCACTTCCACGCGCCGATGCGCTCCTGCAATCCGGCATTGTATATCTCGCGGCACGCGTCGAGCGTCTTGAGCATTTGCTCCTGCTGTTTGCGGTTCGGGTAGAGCCGGAACTTGAATGTTTTGCGACTAAACATTTTTCTGGTTCTCGGTAATCTACTAGTTTAATGCCTGTTTGACCCCATCCTTAAAAGAAGGGGATTGCGCAGGCTCTTGTTCAAAGAGGGCTCTATTGCATCGCTTCTACAATGATCGCGATCCCTTGCCCGCCGCCAATGCAAGCCGTGCCCAGGCCGTAACGCATTCCTCTGCGGCGCAATTCCAGAAGCAGGGTGAGAGTGATGCGCGTCCCCGTGGCGCCTAGTGGATGACCTAAGGCGATGGCACCGCCATTCACATTGGTTTTTTCACGGTCGAGACGCAACGCCCTTTCAACCGCCAAATATTGCGGTGCGAAAGCCTCGTTGACCTCCACACGATCCATTTGTGCGAGCTCGAGTCCAGCTGCAGCCAGGGCAGCTTGCGAGGCCGGTACAGGTCCCATGCCCATTAGCCTGGGCTCAACACCCGCAGTCGCCCAAGAGACGATTCGTCCAAGGGGCTTCAAGCCTTGGTCCTTCGCTAGATTCTCGCGTGTCATGACGACAGCGGCGGCTCCGTCAACGATACCGCTAGCGTTTCCGGCAGTGACGATCCCGTCCTTACGAAATGCTGGAGATAACTTTTCAAGTGCCTCCAGTGTGGTATCCGGCCGGCGATGGTCATCTTCGGAGACGATCATCGCTTTTCGGCCTTGCTTTACGCCCACGGGCACGATTTCTTCTTTCATGTAGCATGCCTTGAAAGCGGCCTCAGCAGCCCGCTGGCTACGAAGCGCATACTCATCAGCGGCTCGTCGCGTAATCCGGTATTCCACCGCGCAATTCTCGGCCGTCTCAGCCATCGTACAACCGCAATACGGATCGAGGAGCGCCGACATCAAGCTATCTTCGAGCGCACCTTCGCCGAGACGGAAACCGCTCCGGGCCCCTCGAATCACATGGGGAGCCTGCGTCATATTCTCCATTCCACCAGCCAAGACCATTTTGGTTTCATTGAGCAGCAGGCGATGTGCGGCTTGCACGATTGCCTCAAACCCTGATCCGCATAACCGGTTTACAGTGACGGCTGGTGTTTCAATTTTTAGGCCAGCTTTCAGGGCCACATGTCGCGCACCGTAGGGTGCATCGGCGCTGGTGTGCAAAACGTTGCCGAATACCACATGCCCGACCTGGGCCGGGTCCACGCCGGCGCGGCGAATGGCCTCACGAGCAGCGCTCGCTCCCAGCTCAATGGCAGAAGTGTCCTTGAATGCGCCGGTATAGCGCATCATGGGTGTGCGAGCTCCGGCGACGATCACGACATCGCTTGGAAACATTACAGACGATCCTCTCAACGCGTGGAAACTTCGGCGGCTACTATGGTGTCCCCGCCTTTCTTGCGGGCTTCCTCCGTGCTGGCTTCGGCACGGTTCATTAGATCGGTAACAATATCCTCGTTATCGAAATCAGGGCGAGCGATGGCTTCTGCGATTCCTGCGCTGATTGTAAGCGGCGTGCTATCCCACGGGGGACGAACGGCGGTTGCGGCCTTGCGTAATTTGTCAGCAAGATTGCGCGCGCCAGCCAGCGTGGTGTCAGGCAAGATAAACGCCAGAGACCAAGAAGTGTACTTCACAGCCACATCGTTCTGGCGAACAACCGGCTGAAGGGATTTTGCCAATTGCTCCATGTGGCGCTCTACGAGGGTTTCGCCTTGGTGCCGAAGCAATTCCGGGCCGTGATCGATTTGCAGAATCGTGACTGCCAGCGGCGTGCCTTGCGTCCTGGCTCGTTCGGTCTCAGACAGAAGGCAGTCTACATAAGAGCTCCGACCGAGCAACCCAGTCCGCTCGTCAGACACGCCCATTCGACGAACCAGAGAGCGAAGCCGCGTGTGGCTGACGCTGAGCAACATCTGGTCGCCGATCGCTTGTAGGAAGTATGTTTCGTTCGGTTTCCACTTGTGAGGCTGGGCTTGCGCGACGACCAGCATACCTGCCGGGGCTTGCGTCTCTTTGTCGGTGAGCGCGACGCCGAGGGCAGTTTCCAGGCCCATTTCTTTCAAGATGGGCGCCGCTGCAGCGTCCAGAGCCAGTCCGCCCAATGAGTCGGGCACAGCTTTTTCAATTTGCGAGAGAAGAAAAACAATTTGCGCCCCGGGAGCGGGCTTGACACCAGGGGCACAGAACTCTGCCGCCATTTCAGGCGGCCTGCCGGGCGCGCCGATCACAGCCAGGCAGCGAGCGGCCTTCAAATGCGTGCCAACTTCGTTTACCGCTATATTCAACATGGCCCGCGGCGTCGGCTGGCGGTATACGGTCTGGCTGATCTCCGAAATCTTTGACAGGTCGCGCAGAGTTTCCACCGTATAGGCCCCGGTCTTCGCGACGATGGTCGCAGCGGGCTGGGCGGAAACGGTCGGAACTTCGTCCTTGCGCCTGGCCCCCGGGGGCCACCAACGCGCCAGCTCGTAGAGGTTATAAAGCCGGGCGTTGTTATCTTCTTCCCCGGGAAACATCTCAGCAATTTTCTGGAGACGCTCGACCGCCTTGCCTTGCAAAGAATATTGGAGGAAGATTTCGGTCTGCACGAGCAAATCCTCGAGGGCTTGTTGCGCGCGGCCCTCTACATTTACCACGGGAACTCTGGACGATTCATCAAGACCGCGGTCGGCGCTCGAGGCCGGCATTGCCAGTGACGCCGACTTCGCCAGGCGTGAGGCTACCCGTTGCAAGGCTGCATCCGGCGCTTTACCGCGCAGGCGCTCCATTCGCTGCTGGTTACGAAAATCGTAGGCGTCAATGTCTACGAGTTTTTCGAGAGTGTCGCAAGCCTTCTTGACCTCTCCTGCTTCCAGATAAGTGTCAAACAGCCGAACGAGAACGTCAAAATATTTGGACTCGCGATTCAGTTCGTTGTAGAGAGCGCCCCAAAACTCACCGATCAAAACCGAGGAAGAATTAGCTTCAGCAAGTCGATCCACCTGCGCAGCAAACTCACTCTCCCTATGAGTTTGAAACATGCGCTTTTTGACTTTTTGAAGAATCTCGATGGCCTTGGCATCCTGTTTGGCCTTGGCATAACGATCGGCTAAGTCGAAGAACTTGTTGTACCCGGACGTTTTTTCAGATTGCGCACGATCGAGCACGATCAGCGCTCTGTCCAGTTCCCCAGAGCGCATTAAAGCATCAGCAAAAGTCTCCAGGAATGTGGCATCGCTTTCGATACTCGAAAACGGTTCAAGGAGCTTGGCCGCAGCAATAGCGTCTCCCGCGCGAAGCTTGGCTTCCGCGTATAAGAGCGCGACGCTGCGCTCCTGCGGAGCAATGCGATAAGCCCGCTCAAATAATCCGGCTGCGTCAAGATGGTTGCCTGCCGCCGTAGCCAATTGTCCCGAACGCAGATATGCCCGCGCGGCTATGGTCGTCTTTCCGATTCGCTCAGCCGTTTCTCCAAGCCTCAAATGGCGGGTGAGATCGTCTGGATTTAACTGCGCGGCTCGTTCGTGGCAAGTGAGCGCGTCATCTTCGCGGCCGCGCTCCTGAAAGATTTCGGCTGCCAATGTGTACTGCTCAATGGCATCTTCCACACGATTTTGTTTTTGAAGCAGCATTGCGTATCGCGCCATCCGCTCGGGAGGCTGCTGCCCGCTCGGTTTCAGGAAGCGGGTGTAGATGGCGAGCGCTTTAGGCTCATCACGCGGGTCGGTTAATAGATCGAAGAGCACGCCGTAGTAGACTGCGGCTCTATCGGGTTTGTCGAGGCGCGCGTAGAGATCTCCGAGAGCCTGCGTAGCTTCCTGATGAGTGGGAGCGTCTTCGAGGACCGCCAGATAGGCTTCAACCGCGTCCTGGACCTTGTTCTTTTCCAGATAACGCTTGGCGCGGTCGAGATGTTTACTGACATCCACAGCCATGGGAGCGAAGAACTTCCTATTGGAGACTGAAACCGCACCAGCGCGGAATCATTGAACCGATCCCAAATACTATATAACGCTGGAAGCGCTTCTACAAAAGGTGTCCTGTATCCCGATGTAGAATAGAACACCGCCTTACCTCCGAGGAGCGTTGGCCAACAAGTATTTTGCTCCCGTGGACTCCTGCCGATCATCAAAGTAAGGGAGCTTAAACAGACGGTCAGCACCGTGATGTAGTCACATACTCCGACCATGCGAAAGCACAAGTTTTTCACGAATCTTGTATATCTGGGAACAGCCTTCTGCCTGATCGCAAGGCCCGTTTTGCTGACTCGCGCTCAGAGCCCCTCCTCGAATATGGCTGCTGGGCAGGATGTTCATCAGCTGGTGCGAGAAGTAATCCGCCATGAAATCGATTCCGAGGTACGCGATCATTCTTTGTGGCGCTACCGCGAGGTACATGAGGAAGGCGGTAAGCAAAAGATACTTGATGTTTGTCAGACCAAGGAAGGGGAAATTCAGCGCCTGATAGCCATAAACGGTCAACCGTTAAGTCCTAAGCAGCAACAGGCCGAGGATCAGCGTATCCAGAAATTGATAAGGCACCCAGATCAGTTCCAGCAATTGAAAAAGAAACAGCGTGAAGATGCTGACCAGATACGAAACCTGCTGAAAATGTTTCCCGAGGCTTTTAAGTTTCAACCTGGTGGTATGCAAGGGAACCTTATAAAAGTTAACTTCACTCCCAATCCAAAATTTCACCCCACCACACGGCCTGCGCAAGTGTTTCACCACATGACGGGAAATCTGGTCATAGACGGAAAAGAAAAACGTATCGTGGAAATAAATGGTCGGCTCACAGATGAGGTCAAGTTTGGTGGTGGCATCTTAGGACATTTGGACAAAGGCGGCACGTTCGCTGTAAAACAGCAGGATGTGGGCTCCGGGCATTGGGAAGTGACATCCATGGATATCAATATGAACGGTAAGGTGCTCTTCTTCAAGACCGTCACCGTTAGAGAGAAAGAAACTTATACGGATTTTCGGCGGTTACCGGATAACCTACCTCCGTCCCAAGCAGTTGAACTTCTGATAAAAGACAACAAAATAGAAAAAGCTAAGTCGTCGGATTAACCCCAGGCAATGAACTAACGGGCGCCTGCTGTTTTGCTGCCAAGCAGAACTTGTGGCAAACTGAAGTGTTTCGCGGGCACCATGAATTCCCACACAACGCTGCGGTCGTTTGACCGTTTTGTGCGGCTGATTTTCGTAATGCCCAGACTGACAGTTTAATGGATCCCCAGTTCATTAGGAATTTTTGCATCATTGCGCACATCGATCACGGCAAGTCTACACTCGCCGATCGTCTCCTTGAACTGACGGGCGCATTGACCGAACGGGAAATGACCGCGCAAGTTCTCGATTCGATGGACCTTGAGCGCGAGCGTGGCATCACGATCAAAGCCAAAAGTATTCGCCTGTCTTACCAGGCGCGCGACGGACAGACGTACCGCCTGAATTTGATTGACACGCCCGGGCATGTGGATTTCTCGTACGAGGTCTCGCGCGCCCTCTCTGCCTGTGAAGGCGCTCTGCTAGTCGTCGATGCCAGTCAGGGCGTTGAGGCGCAAACCGTGGCGAATACATTTCTCGCGGCGCAGCACAATCTGACGATTATCCCTATCATTAACAAGATCGATCTGCCGGCGGCGCAGCCCGAACAGGTTCGCGAGCAGATCGAGAGCGTACTCGCGATTGCGGCAACTGACGCGCTCATGATCAGCGCGAAAAGTGGAATTGGCGTCGAAGAAGTGCTCGAGGCCATCGTCAAACGCGTTCCGCCACCGAAGGGCAGCGATACGGCACCTCTTCGCGCGCTCATCTTCGATTCCTGGTTCGATCCCTATCGAGGTGCAGTCGTGCTGGTCCGCGTAATGGAAGGCCGCATGACGAAGGGAACAACAATTCGGCTGTGTACCAACAATGAAGTATACGAAGTCGAGGCCCTCGGAGCACTCACACCGAAGCCGGTTGTTCTAGAAGAACTGGCGGCCGGCGACGTGGGCTTTGTTATCGCCAACATCAAACGGGTGGCTGAGGCTCGAATGGGAGATACGGTTGTCGAGGCCGATCGCCCGGCATCCGCGTTGCCCGGTTTTGAAGCCATCAAGCCGATGGTTTTCGCCGGACTTTATCCGGTTTTGGCCAGCGATTATGAGCCGCTACGCGACGCCCTTGGTAAATTACAGTTGAACGATGCGGCATTTTTCTACGAACCGGAAAACTCGGTGGCGCTGGGATTCGGCTTTCGCTGTGGCTTTCTGGGATTGCTGCACATGGAAATTGTACAAGAAAGGCTTGAGCGCGAGTTCGGGCTCAACCTGATTACGACTGCGCCGAGCGTGCGGTACAGAATTTCGACAACCGGAGGGGCAACTGTAGAAGTGAATAGCCCGACGAAATTTCCTTCACCGGGTGAAATTGCGAAAATTGAAGAGCCGATTATCACCGCAATGATTATCACCGCCGAGGATTCCGTTGGAGCAATTTTGCAACTGTGCGAGGAGAAGCGCGGCACCCAAAAAAACTTTGAATACCTCTCGCCACAGCGGGTAATGCTGACTTACGAATTGCCGCTCAACGAGATCGTGCTGGATTTCTACGATCGACTAAAAAGTGTTTCGCGCGGTTATGCTTCGCTTGATTATCACCTGGCAGGCTACACCGAAGCCGATCTCGTGAAACTGGACGTGCTAGTGGGTGGCGAACCTGTCGATGCACTGGCACTGATTTGTCACCGCGAACAATCCTACGAGCGTGGCCGCGAGCTGGTGTCGCGCCTTCGCAAATTAATCCCGCGTCAGATGTTTGAGGTGCCAATTCAAGCCGCGATCGGGAGCCGCGTGATCGCACGCGAAACCGTTGCGGCGATGCGCAAAAACGTCTTGGCTAAGTGTTATGGTGGTGACATATCGCGCAAGCGCAAGCTGCTCGAAAAACAAAAAGAAGGTAAGCGGCGAATGAAGCGTGTCGGCCGCGTTGACATTCCGCAAGAGGCGTTCCTGGCCGTTCTCAAGGTGGCATCGACGGTCGACGACTGATCAATCGATGGTCTAACTTTTCTTTTTTACTTCCGTAGTGAGAAGACCGCGAGCGAGCTGAATGGAGACCGTATCTCCAACGGAGACCTGCTCCGCGGAGCGGAGCACATTTCCGGCGTGATCGTAAGCGATTGCAAAACCCCGTTCCAGAATGCGCAAAGGACTGCGTTCCTCGAGTTGCAGGCGGAGTCTCTCCAGGCGCTCGCGCTTCAGTCGAATCTGCTGCTCGATTCCCAAGTTGACCTCGCCGGTGTGTTTCTCAAGGTGCAAACGCAGGGAAACGACTCGCGAACCGAGATCGAAGGCAACAACCCGTGTTTTCGCAATTGTGAAGCGGCGCCGGGCAAGCTCCAGACGCCCGCGCAAGCCACCCGCGAGCTGTGCGGTTAGATCATCGGTACGCTGGCGAGCTTGGCGTAGCAGGTCCACGGGACGCCGGAAGCCACGATGGGCCGCGAACGTCTGGAGACGGTGTTTGTAATGGAGAAGTGCATAACTCATTCGCTGCGCAAGCGACCGGCGAAGATCGGCGATATGTTTATCGAATTCGCGGCGTGTTTGCACCACCAGCTCAGCGGCCGCTGAGGGCGTTGATGCTCTGACGTCAGCGACAAAATCGCAGATGGTGAAATCAGTTTCGTGGCCGACGCCGGAAACGATTGCGATCGACGACGCTGCAATCGCGCGCGCAACACTTTCTTCGTTGAAGGCCCACAAGTCTTCGAGAGAGCCGCCGCCACGCGCAACGATCAGTACATCAACTGATTTCTTCTTGTTAAAAAAGGTTAGGGCCTCGACAATTTCTGCAGCGGCACCCTGCCCCTGGACGGGCACAGGATACAAGGTGATGCAAACGCCGTGAAACCTCCGCCGCAAGATGCGAACCAGGTCGCTGACCGCAGCTCCGTGCGGCGATGTGATCAGACCAATCCGCCGTGGCAACAGAGGCAGCCGTTTTTTCCGTGCGGGATCGAATAAGCCCTCGGCTTCGAGGCGCTTCTTCAGCTGCTCGAAAGCACCTTGAAGCGCACCGAGTCCTACCGGTTCGATGTGTTCTACATAAATTTGATAGTCGCCGCGTGGCTCGTAAACGCTGATTGAGCCGCGCACCGTCACGTGCAAGCCATCTTCCGGTCGGAATTTCAGCAGGCGAAACTGATTGCGAAACGAAATGCAACGCACCTGAGCTTTCGCGTCCTTCAACGTGAAGTAGAAGTGGCCGGACTGCGCTTCCTTACAATTGGAGATTTCACCCTCGACCCAAATATCACTGAAATGGCGTGCGAGCTGATCGCGGATGCGTACCGTCAATTCCCGGACTGACCAGATCTTGCGTTCGGGAGCGAGATTAAACTGGAACTGTGTCATTGGTATTTAACGCCTGAAAAGGGAAATCAGCCAGACCAGCAACGTCAATCCAATGCTTACAATAGCGCAGGTCACGATAGGAAAATAGATTGTCGAATGCTCACCGCGGTGGACGATGTCACCAGGTAGCCTGCCTAAGCGCAAAGGAAGCTTCCCTTTGAAATACAGGAAAGCTCCCACGAGCGCCAAAATCGCCCCTACAAGAAGCAGCAGGCGGCCCAATTCGCGTAAGGAGTCCACAGGAGATATGTTACACGAACAAACCTCTTAAGGAATGGCCGCCACGGTTGGTTGCTGGCTTGGTCAGATTAATTCGCGCCCGGCAAAGAAGTAGTTCATCTCAAATTGGGCGGTTTCAGGCCCATCGGAGCCGTGCGTACAATTGTTCTGAATACTGGTGCCAAGATCGCGCCGGATTGTGCCTGGCTCAGCCTTGGTAGGATCAGTTGCGCCCATGGTCCCGCGCCATTTTGCGATTGCCCCATCGGCTTCGAGCACCAGAGCGATGATTTTTCCGGAACTCATGAAATTCGTGAGCTCACCAAAAAACGGCCTGGCTTTGTGCACAGCATAAAATCCTTCCGCTTCCGATTTCGTTAGCCGCATGGATCTGATTGCGACGATCTGGAAGCCAGCCTTGTGAATTCGCGAAAGAATCTGAGCGGCTAGGCCGCGCTCGACGGCATCGGGTTTGACGATTGCAAAAGTGCGTTCAAGAGCCAAGAGGAAGCCTCCGTGAAGGGCAATTGAGAATGAATCGCCGTTAACTTGGTGCCGCTTTTCCTAGAACTGCGGCCAACGTATGACCGATTTCTGCGGGGCTTTGCACGGTGTGAATCCCGGCGGCGCTCATTGCGGCGTATTTGTCTTTCGCTGTGCCCTGTCCTCCGCTGATAATTGCGCCGGCGTGGCCCATCCGTCTGCCGGGTGGCGCAGTTTGCCCAGCGATGAAGCCGAAAACTGGTTTCTTGACGTGCAGCTTAATAAATTCTGCGGCACGCTCCTCAGCGTTGCCACCTATTTCGCCGATCATTATGATCGCCCGTGTGTCGGGATCCTCGTTGAAGAAATAAATTGCATCGAGAAATGAAGTGCCGATGATCGGGTCGCCGCCAATACCGATACAGGTCGATTGCCCGATTCCGAGCCGCGTAAGTTGGTCGACGGCTTCGTAAGTCAGGGTGCCGCTTCGGCTCACCAGGCCTACGTGGCCTTGTTTGTGGATCCGCCCCGGCATGATACCTATCTTGCATTTTCCCGGAGAAATAATTCCGGGACAATTCGGGCCGATAAGGCGTGTGCGCGATTTGTCTATGGTTGCAGCGACGCGAACCATATCGATCGTCGGAATGCCTTCGGTGATGCAAATAACCAGCGGCAAAAGCGCATCGGCAGCCTCGAGAATGGCGTCAGCAGCAAACGGGGGTGGCACAAAAATAACCGAAGCTGTTGCGCCGGTTTCGCGCGCGGCATCTGCAACGGTGTTGAACACCGGACGATCGAGATGTTTTGTCCCGCCCTTTCCAGGCGTAACTCCTCCAACGACCAGCGTCCCGTACTCAATCATCTGTTGAGCGTGAAAGGTCCCTTCGCGTCCGGTAAATCCTTGAACGATGACACGCGTTTTTTCGTTTACCAAAACACTCATCGCGCACCTCCGGCGAGCGCGACGGCTTTTTCTGCGCCATCTTTCATCCCATCAGCGATACCGAAATTTAGGCCCGAATCGTGCAGAATTTTCTTGCCTTGCTCAACATTGGTGCCTTCCATGCGAACGACTACAGGAATTTTCAGTTGCAGCTCGTGGGCTGCGGCGACCACTCCATTGGCGAATACATCGCAACGCAAGATACCGCCAAAAATATTGATGAAAACCGCGCGCACACCCGTGTCCGTAACCAGAATCTTAAACGCATTTTTGACCTGCTCGGCTGAAGCACCGCCTCCCACATCCAGAAAATTCGCGGGCGAGCCCCCGGATAGCTTGATGATGTCCATGGTGGCCATAGCCAGACCAGCCCCGTTCACCATGCAGCCCACGCTGCCATCAAGCTTGATGTAATTCAGTCCAAATCTTGAGGCCTCGACTTCCAGCGGGTCCTCCTCGCCCAGGTCACGCAGCTCGCGAATGTCTTTGTGGCGGAACATGGCGTTGTCATCAAAGGCCATCTTGGCATCCAGGGCAACAAGACGTCCATCGCCAGTCAGAACGCAGGGATTGATCTCCAGAAGCGAGGAATCTGTTTCCAGGAAGGCGCGATACAGCGCTTGAAGAAATGGCACGGTGTTGCCCACGGCTTCGGAAGGCAAACCCAGACCGAACGCAATCTTGCGCGCTTGATAAGGCTGCAATCCGACAGCGGGATGGATCATCTCGTGCAAAATGGCAGATGGGTTTTCTTTGGCCACTTCTTCGATTTCTATGCCACCAGCGGAACTGGCCATAAAAACGGGCACGCCGGCAGCACGGTCAACTAGCAAGCCGAGGTATATCTCCCGCTTGATGTCGAGTCCTTCTTCGATTAGCAGGCGCTTAACGATCCGCCCAGATGGTCCCGTCTGAGGGGTAACAAGATTCATGCCGAGAATTTTGCCAGCCAGCTCGGCAGCCTCATCGGCGGACCGAGCCAGTTTCACGCCTCCAGCTTTCCCTCGGCCACCGGCATGGATTTGTGCTTTGACGACCACGACCGGGGTGCCAAGTCGAAGCGCCGCCTGACGGGCTTCTTCTTTCGTGAGCGCAACTTCGCCACGAGGAGTCGTTACACCGTAGCGCTTGAGAATAGCTTTGGCCTGATACTCATGAATCTTCATCGGTGACCTATCAGTGCTAGAATTTGCGTTTACACAAAGCCAGCAGTTTACTCGCAACGCCCCAGGGGAGCAAGCGAGAGGCTGTTTGTGACGCCGCATATGAAGGAACAGTGCACAAAATGCGGCCCTGGTCTCGCCCATGGCCAGGCCTTCGCGTGCTCGTATGAATGCACGTTTTGCGCGAACTGTACCGCGACTTGGACTCAGGTCTGCCCGAATCGCCGGGCTGGTCAGCTGCCAGGCCTCGGCGAGAGCTCAAGGCTTCGTAAATTGGGCTCCTCGGTCATGGCAGCAATACACACATCTGATTGGATCCGCCAATGATTTCGACTCTCATCGAACATTTAGAACGCGGCGCTCGGCTGACGCGTGACGAGGCTGAAGCCACCATGGAGGAACTTCTTTTGGGTCGCGTTCCTCACGATGACATTGTGCACCTTCTGATCGCGATGCGCTCCCGCGATTACGTTATTGATGAGGTCGTCGGATTCGCCACCGCGATGCGGCGGCATGCGCAACCGATTTTTTCCAGCACTTGGCCTGCTCCTGCAACGCTCGTGGATACTTGCGGTACCGGAGGCGACGGCTTAAATACATTCAACATTTCGACCGCCGCGGCATTCGCGGTAGCTGCCGCCGGAGCAGCTGTCGCCAAACATGGCAATCGCGCTATCAGCTCGAAATGCGGATCGAAGGAGGTCCTGGAAGCGCTGGGGGCACGCACGGAAATACCCCTTGAAAGAGTAGGTGCGTCCATTTGTGAGGTGGGCTTCGGGTTTTTGTTCGCTCCGGCGGTGCATACCGCGATGAAGCATGTGATGGCAGCGCGGCGTCAGCTTGGTGGCCGGACGATTTTCAACTTGCTCGGTCCGCTGACCAATCCTGCAGGAGCTTCGGCTCAAGTGCTCGGCGTATTTTCCGCTGAGCTTGTCGAGCTGGAGGCCCGGGCACTGGTTGCGTTGGGAGTAGCTCACGCATTTGTGGTTCACGGTATGGAGGGCCTCGATGAAATTTCTCTCAGCGGAGAAACTCAGATTGCCGAAGTACGAGATGGCAACGTGAGGCTCTTCCGTATTGTTCCGGAAGATTTTGGTCTAGAGCGCGCGCCGCTGGAGGCCTTGCGCGGAGGCAATGCCGAAACCAACGCTGCCATGATTCGACAGATTTTCAATGGCCAGCCCGGCCCTCCGCGGCATATCGTGCTGGTCAACGCCGCGGCGGCGCTCGTCGCAGCGGGGCTGGTCGGCGATTTCCGCGAAGGGGCGAGCTGCGCGGCGAAACTGATTGACTCCGGCGCGGCCCATGCTAAGCTTGCCGAGTTCGTAAGTTTCACGAATCAGTGATCCCCGATTTGTTCTTCTTCAGGCTTTAGTATTTATGAATATCGCTTAGTCGCTTATTCGATAAAACTTAGGAGGTATTCCATGCAACCTGAACATGCAACGATTCTGCGAAACTTCTGCATCTCGACAATGGAGGGAGAAACAAAAATCACGCGCAAGGTGATTGCGGCCATTCCGGAAAGCAATCGCGAGTACAAACCAGATCGCAACGCTCGGTCGGCATTTGACCTGGCATGGCACCTGGCCCATAGCGACATATTTTTTCTCGAAGGCATTGCCAATGGGCAATTCGCAATGGGCGACAAAAAACCGGATGAGGTCAAAACGATCGCCGACATTTTGACCTGGTACGACAACAAACTTCCAGAATCCATTGCAAAAATAAAAGAAATGCCCGCGGAAAAGCTTGCGCAGAACCTAAACTTCTACGATGTCTTCAATCAACCCGCGGTAACTTACCTGATGTTTCAGAACAACCACGCAATTCATCATCGCGGACAGCTTGCGACTTATTTGCGCCCGATGGGCTCAAAATGTCCCGGCATCTACGGTGGCAGCTTTGATGAGCCTTTCCAGGCAGCGGCGAAAGCTTAGTTGTGGTTGACTGAGGATCCCTGAAGCGCAAACGTTACGAGCGTTTCTTTGGCCCGTCCCGAGCATTTGGACGGGCCAAAGATTTTATTCCTGCTGCTGAAGAGCGCGGACAGCGAATGCGAAGGATGCCAGCGTGAACAATAGGAACGCCACACCTTCGATTCCCACGAGTCGCGCGTTTCCCAATCCGATTGATGTAAAGCGCAACCAGTCGATCTCCCACGTAATAGGATTGAAGATTGCTACCTTACGAAACCAAAGCGGCAGCGGCGCGAGAGGGTAAAACATTGAGCTCGCGAAGAGGAACACAAAATAGAAAATCGAGGTCACGCTATTGAAGACGTCGTTGCGCCGGGTTCTCAGCGCAAAAATTGCGTAGAAGAAAAACCAGCCGGCCGTCCCTACGACGACGCCCGCGAACAGCAGTGGCAACAAATCCCAGCGCACTCGGATCCCCAGCAGCAAACGGCCCAGAGTCACCGTAATTCCCGCTTGAAACACACCGATCAGCACGTTGAACATGACCTTGCCCAACAGATATTCTCCCCGGCTCAGCGGGTACGTGAGCATCTCGTAGAAGATGCCGTTATCGCGGTCCAGAAAAAATGACCATGCGGTGTTCGAGGCAATGCCGAAGCTGGCCATGCCAAGCACTCCAGCAAGGAAAAATGCGTTGTAGTCTACTCCAGCAGATTGCATCGGCGACCCCAGCGCCGAGTTGATGCCGACGCCGAACACCAGCATGTAGCATAGCGGATAAAACAAATCCCAAAAGATAAAGGTCAGGTTTGTCGAGCGAATTTTTCCTTCGCGATAAAATACCGCCGCAATGGCAGCCATGGGTCATCTCCCTTGTGTGAGCTCCACAAAAACATCTTCCAGGCTGGCCCCGTTCACCTCGACACGCAAGACGCGGCGATTACGGGCCAGTTCTGTGACGATTTCCATGATGCGTCCTTCTTCCACCTTGAAGGCGACTTCGATCGTATTCTGATCAACATGTGTGCGCAGCGGGCTAAGTCGTGCAAGCTCGGCGTCGATTTGCTCGGGCAAATGGTCAAAGGTCATGGCAACTTCATACACCCCCTGCGAGAGCAGTTTGAGAGCATTCAAATCACCATGAGCCACCTGTTTCCCCTTGTTCATGATGAGGATATCGTCGCAAAGCTCTTCGGCCTCGCTGAGGATTTGCGTTGTCAAAACAATCGTGCGGCTCTTGCGGGCTTCATCGCGCAGGTGGCCCATGATCTCGCGCTTGAGCAAGGGGTCCATGCCTGTGGAGAATTCGTCAAGAAAAAGAATGGGCGTGTCGACCATAAATGTCTTGGCAACCTGAACGCGGCGGCGGAACCCTCCGCTCAAGTCCTGCACTTTTCCGTCGGCGTAAGCACTTAAGTGAAAGCGCTCCATAACTTCGCCTGCGCGGCGCAGTGCGGGATCACGGTCTATCCCGTGAAAGCGCGCGAAGGTGAGCAAGTTATCGCGGACATTCAAAAACAGTTCGATGGCAGTCTCCTGTAAAACGGTTGCAATACGGCGCCGAACCTCGAGTGGCTTCTTCACTACGTCGAAACCGAGCAGGCGCGCTGCTCCTCCCGTCGGTCGACTCAATGTAGTCAACATCCGTAGCATCGTTGATTTGCCGGCCCCGTTTGGCCCCAACAAACCAAAAATAATTCCCTGGGCCACACGGAAGCTCATACCGTCCACGGCACGCACCGGCTCACGGCCGCGCGCATGGTAAACTTTCACGAGATTTTCAACTTCGAGCGCAGGGGATAGCATGGTGACCTCGATGAGCCGCTTGCGCGGGGCGCAGGCAAACCTGCTTCGTAATGAGTAAGAAACGTTGAAGCGGAGACGCCGCCAGGGGCGTCAGTGAGAATGAATCATCAGCAGTGGCAACGCAGACTGGTCAAGCGTTTCCACTGCCGTGTGAGGAGGGTTGTTTGATGCGCATAGGTATCCTTCTTTTCTTGATGGCGCAAGTACCTTATCCAGTGCTGGCGCAGAAGTCAAGCGCGCCATTGCCCCAACAAGTCGCTCAGGAAGTACGTTCGTACCGGTTGGCCAATGAGGGCCGGATCGTGCGCGAACTCGTCGAGCTTCTTTCGATTCCCAATGTCGCCAGTGACGCGGCAAATATTCAACGTAATGCCGATAAGCTCATCCAGATGCTGGAGGCCCGCGGCATCGAAACGCATCCCCTCCCGATCACCGGACGCGGACCAGTGATCTTCGGCAAGCTTTCGGCCCCGGACGCGAAGCGCACCGTCATTTTTTATGCCCACTATGATGGGCAGCCAGTGGACCCCGCGGCCTGGACCGACGGCAAGCCATTTGAGCCAGTCCTGCGAACAAATTCAATTGCAGCGGCTGGCAAGGCGATTCCCTTCCCTGGACCAGCGGCAGATACGCAGGTTACCTACAGCGACGACTGGCGAATTTACGCGCGGTCGGCATCGGACGACAAATCACCGATTGTGGCATTGCTTGCGGCTCTTGACGCGTTGCGCGCGAAAAAGATTCCGCTGCGTGTCAATTTGAAGGTCATTCTCGATGGTGAAGAGGAAGCGGGATCGCCGAATCTCGAGCACACCTTGCTGGCGCACCGAAATTTGCTTGGCGGAGACTTATTGATAAGCGCCGATGGCCCGGTGCATCAATCCGGAACAGCTCTGATTGCTTTCGGAAACCGCGGGGTCGCCGATGTGAGTCTCACTGTTTATGGGCCAATCCGCGCACTGCATAGCGGGCATTATGGAAACTGGGCGCCGAACCCGGCGTTTGCATTGGCGCGTCTTTTGACATCGATGAAAAACGCCGAAGGCACAGTGCTGATCGACGGATTTTACGATGATGTGCTTCCGCTCAGTGGGCTTGAGAAGAAAGCGCTCGACGAAATGCCCGATAACGATGCCGAGCTGATGCGTCAGCTGGAATTCGTACAACCGGAAGGTGGCGGCAAGAAGCTGGTCGAGCTCATTAACCTTCCATCCTTGAACATTCGCGGCATTCAAAGTGCATACGTGGGTAACCAATCGCAGAATGTCGTGCCCCAGGAGGCCGAAGTTTCACTCGACATGCGTCTAGTGAAAAATATAGACCCGCGGAAACAATTCGACAGGCTAGCGGCACACGTTCGCCATCAAGGCTTTTACGTAACTGACAAGGAGCCTACGCGCGAGGAACGGCTCAGTCATCCTCATGTGGCCAAGTTGGTTTATGGTGGCGGCTATCCTGCTTCGCGTACACCGATGAACCTTCCCGTAGCAACAAAATTGACGGAAGTGGTCGAGGGAGCGGTAGGTCGACCCGTTGTTAAAATGCCGACGATGGGCGGAAGCGCACCAATGTATATTTTCGAAGATCTACATTTGCCGGTGATCGGCGTTCCGATCGTTAACTATGATAATCATCAGCACAGCTCGGATGAAAATTTACGCCTCGGACAATTCTGGCGCGGCATCGAGATTTACGCAGCCATTCTCGCAGGCTTGCAGTGGTAGACAGACCCGCTCATAAAGTGAGGAAGTTACTGAGGATATTCATCCCCACGCCCGTCAAGATGGATTCAGGATGGAACTGCACTCCTTCGACGCGAAGCTTCTTGTGACGCAGACCCATGATAATGCCGTCTTCGGTCTCGGCAGAAATTTCAAGCTCACGCGGCAAGCTCTTGCGTTCCACGATTAAGGAATGATAGCGGGTAGCCACGAAACGTCGCGGTAGCTTGCGAAAAATCGTCTTGCCGTCATGAGAGATTTCGCTGGTCTTGCCATGAAAGAGTTTTGGCGCGCGGACAATGCGCCCACCGAACGCGGCGCCAATGGCCTGATGACCAAGGCAGACACCGAGGATCGGGATTTTCCCCGCCACACGCTCGATCAGCTCCACGGAAATGCCTGCCTTCTGGGGCGTACCGGGCCCTGGAGAGATGATGATTCTTTCTGGCTTTCGGCGAGCAACTTCATCCACCGAAATTTTGTCGTTACGCCAGACCTCGACCTGGCAACCGAGTTGGCCAAGATACTGCACCAGGTTGTAGGTAAACGAATCGTAATTATCGAGGACAAGGATCATTTTGCGTTTTGGGCTCGGTGCGCAGTTTCAAGCGCAACGATCACCGCCCGTGCCTTGTTTACCGATTCCTGGTATTCGCCTTCAGGAGAAGAGTCTGCCACGATGCCGCCGCCTGCCTGCACATGGGCCATTCCATTTTTAGCTACCATCGTTCGCAGGGCGATGCACGAATCCAGATTACCTGAAAAATCGAGATAAAGTATGCCCCCGGCATAAAGTCCACGCCGCGTTTGCTCCATCTCCTCGATAATTTCCATGGCGCGCACCTTCGGCGCTCCGCTCACGGTGCCTGCCGGAAAACAAGCCATAAGGGCGTCGAAACAATCTACATTTTCGCGCAAGCGGCCATGGAGACTCGACACCAGATGCATCACGTGGGAATAACGCTCGACAGTTAGAAGTTTTTCAACGTGCACTGAGCCGTATTCGCAGACTCGCCCCAAATCGTTGCGCCCGAGATCAACGAGCATAATGTGTTCGGCCCGCTCCTTGGGATCTGAGGACAGTTCGCTTTCCAAGCGCTGATCCTCTTTTTCATCGCGGCCACGCGGACGAGTGCCTGCAATAGGACGGTAGAAAACATCGCGTCCTTGCACCTTTACAAGCATTTCAGGGGAGCTGCCGACGACTGAAATCTCACCCAGCCGTAGAAAAAACATGTAGGGAGAAGGATTGAGTGCGCGTAATGCGCGGTACACCTCGAAAGGGTCGGCATCGGTCCGCGCCGAGAATCGCTGGCTGAGCACAACCTGGAAGATGTCGCCGGCACGAATGTATTGCTTGGCCTTTCGCACCGACGCGAGATACTCGCCTCGACTAACATTCGCCGTGACGCGCAACTGGGCTGGCTTTTTCGCTTTTCGCTTTTTCTTGACCGGACGCGCAGAAGTTTCAAGGGGTTTGTCGAGTGCGCCCCGTATCGTGGCGATCTCCCGCGCCGCGGCATCATATTTAGACCGAAGGCTGCCAGCCCCATTGGTGTGGACGTTACTAACAATCCAGATGCGCTGCCGCACATGATCGAACGCAACCACGCTTAGATAGAACATCATCATGGCGTCATACTGGCCAATGTCGTCTTTCAGCCTCGCGGGCAGATGCTCGGTCAGGCGAACCATGTCATAAGAAAAGTACCCGATGGCCCCGCCGACAAACGGAGGCAGGCCGGGAAGCCGCACAGGACGGTATCGGGTCATGCGATTGCGCAAAAACTCGATGGGATGGCACTCCTCCCAGAGCAAACGACCTTCGCTTTCCAGCACGCAAGCGTCTTTCGCATAGCGGAAAACTTCGCGGGGATTCGCTCCCACAAACGTATAGCGCGCTATCTTCTCGCCACCTTCCACGCTTTCGAGTAGAAATGCGTAGCGCGCTCCCGAAGCGAGTTTCAAATAAGCGGAGACAGGGGTAAGCAGGTCGGCAGCAACGGTCTCATATACTGGAACGAGATTTCCGCTCCGAGCGAGTTTGCAGAAGGATTTGTAATCGGGCTGAATCATCGTGCAGCCCTGGGCCGGGCCTGCGCTCTTTCTTCTTTGCGCAATAGTGAAACGACAGCGCTTCGCATGGCATCCTCGGGCGGACGCAACCCAGTCCAAATTTCCCATTGCCATCTGGCTTGGGCGAGAAACATCTCCACACCGGAAATGGCGATAAGACCCCGGCGACGAGCTAGCTCGAGCAACCGAGTTTTCATCGGCCGATAAATGAGGTCCATCACAACTCGACAGTTTAACTCGCCAGCCGCCAGTGGAGAAACATTGGCACGCGGAAACATGCCGACCGGCGTTGCGTTAATGATAGCGTCGAAGAATTCGCGACGCAGTTGGCGCCGCGAGATAGCCTGCCCGCCGATCGCACGCGCCAATGCACGAGCCCGCGCAGGGCGCCTAGCGCACACGAAAACGGACGCCCCCGCCTCCGCAAGCGCAAAGCCCGCCGCACGCGCTGCTCCGCCCGCGCCAAATAGCAGAATCCGGCTGCCAACCAATCCGATGCGGCCTTCCAAAGCCTCGAGTACGCCCGCATAATCAGTGTTGTAGCCGTACAATTTGTGCCGACGCACCAAGACCGTATTGACAGCGCCGATCTTCGCTGCCAGCGCATCACAATCATCAAGATAACGCATGATCGCGTGCTTGTGCGGTAAGGTGACGCTGAATCCGCCGATGCCCAGCCGCGCAATCGCGCCAACAAAGTCCCGCAGATCATGCACAAGAAACGGCAAATAAACAGCATCAATCCGCCGTGCCTGAAACGCGGTGTTGTGCAGCACCGGCGAAAGGGAGTGCCCAACCGGATCGCCAATGACACCGTAAACTCGAGTTCCGCGGCCAATCTTGTCTACACGAAACATTTTGCGCATATCCTCGAGGGCGTATTGACCCGGGGCGGTATCCTGTTCAACCGGCGCGTAGGTCAGCGCACTGCCTTCGCGTGTCGCAAGAACCCGCAACGGCGCGCATGTTTCCCCCATGGGAACGGCAACCACATTGTGCTGGCCACGCGCGAGTGATAACACGCGGATTCCTTCCGCTAGAGTTTTTGCCTGTGTCGCCACTTTAACGGCGTTCCGGTCACTGCGCTTTATACGTTGCAGTGCCGCTCGTTTGGCAACGAGATCTCGCGGCGTCTTTTGAAAATTGTGAAAAGAAAGAAGGATTTTTGCTGGCGTCAACAATGCTCGCATGGTCCCCCGCGGAAGCTGGACCGCTGTTTCGATTCCAACGTCGCACCAGGTACAACCAGCCCTAACCGCGCGCTCGAGTACAAACAACTCTTGCGCGACATCTCCAGCAAACTCGCCGCCCGCTTCGAGCCTCCGACAGGTTGCAAGGATGGTCGCGCGAAACTCCTGGCGTTTAAGCCAATGAAGAAAGCTGCCACGTTCAGCGTCGTTTGCAAGCCAATCGAGCCGCACCTCGGCTATGCTTGTCTCGCGCAGGGCTCGTCTGAGCTGCCGGGCCATTTCCGCGGCAGTTGTGCCAGCTACAACAGCACACAGTCGACCGTCGCCAAATAGAAAACTACGCCTCAATACATCCTCACATTCTCCCGGTCATCGGGGGACTGGGGCTTTTACCATGCGGTTACAAATGTGTAAAGCGCTCTCTCAGCTTGTCTTGACGCCTCTCCGAGCCTTTGTTACGGTCGATGGAAGAGCCCACGAACACATGCGGGCTGTTATCCTTGAAGGAGCGTAAGATGCGTGCGAAGACTTTCTATTTGGGTTCCCTCGTACTGATTGCTGCTGGAACATGTGCCGCTCAAGTGTCGCCGAAAGCCCCTAGCTATTCCGAGCTATACTGCTCCGGTCAGGTTGTCACTCCAAAGCTGCCTGCCGATTCCTACCTGATTTCGGGTGAGCAATCCAAAGAAAAACTGGTGTTTGCCACCGGCGATTACGTCTATATCAATCACGGAGCCACTAAAGGCGCACGGGTGGGCGATGAATTCCTCATCATGCGCGAAGTGACGGAGCCCTTGAAGGTCAGCTGGAATAAATGGCAAAAGAAATTGACTCCAGCCATGGGCACGATCTATCACGATTTGGGCCGCGTCCGCATTGTGAACGTGTTGCCAAAAACTTCGATTGCCGAAGTCGTATTCGCCTGTGACTATTTGCAGCGCGGCGATCTGGCCCGTCCTTTCCAGGAGCGCCCGGTGCCCACGTTCAAGGAAGCCCCCTCTACCTTCGACCAATTCGCCCCGGTAAGCGGCAAACCGGTCGCCATGATCGTCCAAATGCATGACTTCGTGCAAGGCGGCGGGAATGGCTCTGTGGTCTACGTGAACTTGGGTATCAGGCAGGGTGTCAAAATCGGCGATTACATCCGCGCTTTCCGATATCAGGGGACGCGCGCGGAGTTTACCTATCAAACCGAAGGTTTTGAGTACAAAATGTACGGCTTCGGCAGCACCCCGGTTCGCTATACCTGGGAGGATTTGCCTCGAGAAGTTCTTGGCGAGGGCATCGTCCTTCGTGCCGGTGATAACGGCTCGGTTGTTTTACTGACGTACACCAGGAGAGACGTGTACACGGGCGACTATATCGAGTTGGAGTAACGTCCCCGGCCTCGTCCTTGAGCACGAGATATACTCAGCCTGCTAGGATCACTTTGCTTGCGGGCTGTACAGCACATTCCTTCGCAAGTCGCACGCACACGCGTTTTTCTTGCGCCAAAAGCCTTTATCACCTTAAAATTAGGACCGGTAAGTGCGAACTCCGCCTGCAGTTTTTGGCCGTGGTGCACATCACGATGTTGCGATGGTGAATGGTCTTTCTCTATGCCATCTCCTTACAATGCGCAATTTGACAGCGCAAAGCTGCTACTGCGTTTCGAAGTCGAGATTCCCGGCAAAATAGATGCCATCTCTCCAGTGGTAGACCGTGTAATGGAATTATTGGGAAGTATTGGCTGTGGCCAAGGAAACGAATTTGCGATTGAGACGGCTCTCCCCTGGCGAATGCCGTGCTTCATGGTTGCAAACAAGATCCCTGCAAGCAGGTTCAATGTTCAGTCTATTGCGACGAAAAGGGTGCGATCTTGATTGTCGTCCGGGACCCTGGCCCTGGATTCGATCCCGCGTCGCTTCCTAGCCCGACGCAGGGCCAGCATATCTTTTCCGAGCATGGCCGCGGTGTTTACTTAATTAACCAATTGATGGATGACGTCGAGTATCAGCATGGCGGAGCCGAGATTTACATGCGGAAGCGCTAGGTATGGCCGAGCGTCCCGACCAATCCCCTCGTTTTAAACCCGCAATGCCCAGCATTCCGGGCGTTAACGCGGCGGGGATGCGACGAAGCCATTTCTCAGTTCTTTCACCAGCGGCGCGAACGATTTTGGTTATTTCCCCACTCTTCATATTGGCCGCAATTATCTCCTGGGCCGTGCTGCGAACATCTCATGCTCCTGTGCACGTCTCTCAAACGCTCCCGGCCGAACTCGAGCTGCCTGCACCGGTAGCGAGCGCGAACCGTGCGGCTCCTTCACCCGGGGAAGTAATTACAATCAAGGATCTTGCGGTACCGTGGTCTGCGAAAACGTTTGCGTTTCGCAAGAGTGCTACGGGAGAAAACATTCCTTCGATTGTGATTCGCTTGCCCGGTGCCCCGACCGCTCGGGGTTCCTATTGGGCGTTCGCGTTGCATGAACCGTTTCACCGCTGCCCGCTGGAATACATCACCGCGCTGGAAAAACTCTCAACTGATTATGGCTTTCGCGCAACGCATCCGATGGTTGCTGATCCTTGCAGTCGCAGCGTGTTCGATCCCTTGAAAATGGCCAGCCTGCCCAGTGGCGCCTGGGCCCGCGGTGCTGTCGTTCAAGGTTCAGCCTTCCGCCCTCCTCTCGGAATCGACATCCGCATCGTCGGCGACCAACTCGTGGCTACTCAAATCGAATAATCTAATCTCCCGCTTGAGACCAAGCCTGGTGCACCCCGACCGCAGGCTCACACAGTCCTCTCCTGGCAACGCCGGACTTCGTCATCCATCCTTCCTATAAGCATCATGCCCACCATCTTTTGATCTGCCGCCCACGACCATAGCGGATGCCCAAAACTTGCGGGGCGATTATGCTCAACGAAAAAATGCGAGAACCATGCCAGCGCATACGGCACGGCCAGTGCTGCCACAATGAGCCACGGCCGTGCTCGCACGATCGCCGCCAAGAAAAGCCCCCAACCAACCAGACTCCCTACCAAATGAAAGGCGCGCGTAGCCGGCTGTTTGTGCGCGAGCACATACGTCAGCCAAAACTCAGAGAAATTCCGGGACCAAGGCATTGGTTCGGTCATAGATCCTCCCATGGAACTAGGCGTCGGAATTGGCCCCCAACTCTTGACTTCACGTTGGCCTGAATGTACAACCGCAGCACCGTTTTTCGAACCGGAGAAACTATGCCGCTGTCGCGTCGAAATTTGCTGAAGAGCGGGGCACTTCTATCTACCGCGCCGCTTCTTTCCGGTCCGAGCGCCGGACAGTCTTCCCGCGACCTCCCGCGCGCTTTCGATACTCTCAAACCGCTCGGAAGCCGCGTCAAGCCCATTGCCACGGCGGAATTTCACGACCGCATCGGGCACGCACAGCGGATCATGACCGAGAGCAAGCCGCAAATATCCGCGCTTTATCTCCCCTCAGGAAGCTCATGCTATTACTATTCTGGCATTCGTTGGGGAACTAGCGAGCGCCTTATGGCTCTTGTCCTTCCCCGTACCGGCGATGCTGTTCTCGTGTGTCCAGCTTTCGAAGAAGGCCGGCTTCGCGAACTTCTGCGCTGGCCCATCGAAGTCCGTTCCTGGCAGGAAGATCAAAATCCCTCTTCGCTGATCGCAAAATGGTTGGTGGAGCGGAGTATCCGCAGCGGACGCGTCGCCATTGAAGAAACCACTCGCTACACCTTTTTTGGCCATCTACGCGACGCTGCGCCTGGCCTCGAGTACGTCAGCGGCGATCCCATAACGATTGGCTGCCGGGCCGGCAAATCCGAGCATGAGCTCGAACTCATGCGCCTCGCCTGCGAAGCCACCTGCGATGTTTTTCGCGCCGTTTTTGCCTCGCTTCACGAAGGGCTCACCGCGCGCGACATCGCGGGTCTAGTCCTGGGCGGATTCTCGCGCATCGGTTTGCAAGGCGGTGCGCTTGTGCTTCTCGGCCCTTCCGCGGCTTTGCCTCACGGCACCATTCAGCCACGGAAACTGCGCGAAGGTGAGCCCGTGCTCATCGATGGCGGAACTTCCGTGGAGGGCTATGCCTCTGACGTGACGCGCACCGGTCTCCTCGGCAAGTCATCCGAAAAGCTTCAGCGCGCTTTCGATACTTTGCGTCTGGCGCAGAACGCCGCCCTCGACGCTGCACGTGGTGGAAAGCTCTCAGGCAGTGTTGATGATGCCGCTCGCTCCGAGGTCGTTTCCGCGGGCTTCGGCCCGGACTACAAATTTTTTACCCATCGCCTCGGCCACGGCATTGGCCTCGACGGTCACGAGCACCCCTATCTTGTGCGCGGAAGCAAAACCATCCTCAAATCCGGAATGACTTTCTCGAATGAGCCCGGTATCTATGTTCCCGGCGATTACGGCGTGCGCCTCGAGGATCTGATGGTCGTTACTCCGCAAGGGCCGGCGGAATTGCTCACTCCGGGCTTCAGCCCTTCGCTCGAAAAACCATTAGGCTAGCGGAGTTGCTTGCGGCAAAACTCCACGACCCGAGCCTCAGCCCAAAAGCGCTCAGGCCCGTTTGTACGGGACACAAAGGCGCAATGTCCCCCATGCTCCGTGGTGACCAGTTGAATATTCCGATTGCCCGTGATCGCCGGGTCGGTAAAGGAATTCACCGGAACAAAAGGATCGTCCTTTGCGGTAATGATGAGCGTAGGAACACGGATCTGTCCGGCAACGCGGATAGCGCTGGCTCGATCATAGTAATCCACGGCATCGCGATATCCCGACCGCGGCGCCGTGATGATGTTGTCAAATTGCCGCAAGCTTCGAATCCGTGCAAGTCCAGCGAGCGAATAAGTCTCCGGCAGCTGCTGCGCCTTCCGGCGATACCGCCTCTTTAGCCCCACCACAAAATGGCGATGATAGAAGAAATTTGTCGGCAGCTCGAGAGCATCCGCGCAGGCCGCCAGGTCTAGAGAGGGGCAAACAGCCGCCACTCCGCGCAATTGCCGCGGCGCCGCGGCGCCTAGCTCGCCGGCCATCTTAAGTACCAGGTTGCCTCCCATCGAATACCCGCAGAAAAAGAGGTCCGGCAGCGCGTCGCGGGTTATCAGTTCGTGCAGCACGGCGTGATAGTCGCCGCTAAGTCCCGAGTTATAGAGCGTTGCCGTCAATTTTTCGGAACCTCCGCAATTCCGCTGATTCAGACGAATGGCGTTGAATCCCACGCGGTAGGCCTTTTCCGCAATCCCTAGCATGTAACCGGAGTCGCTCGAGCCCTCCAGCCCGTGCACCAGTACAATCGTCGCATGTTCTTTCGGCTCGGCTTGCCAGTGGCAATGCCCCAATAACTTCGTTCCTGGCTCGACCTCGAAAAACCGGTCAATTCCAAGCGGAAGATGCGGAAAGTTTCGCCTCCAGTACGTCGCGGCAACCGTCATAATGTGCTTGTTTCGTAGCGAGCGATGCGGCTCGAAAGGGTTCATGGAGGCGCTTTCATAGTACGCCCGATCTTTCTACCAATGTCATTAAACCGGGACCAACTACGTAAGTGCGGGAGGAAAACAAGATGCAAAAGATGGTGATGGGGATGTTGTGCGTTCTAGTTATTTTGACTGTGGCAGTCGCGCAAAAATAAACCGCACGATCGCCAAAACACCCGCCGAAAATGCCACCCTTGAAACCAACGGTCCAGTTCATTAATCCGCCCACGATCACCAATCCCGTTGGATACACGCATGTCGTGCAAGCCGGCGGAGGAAAAATTATATCGCTGGACAAGTGGCCATGGACAAATCAGGCAACCTCGTCGGGCGCGGTGAGATGCACGCCCAAGCTCAGCAAGTCTTTGAAAACCTCAAGGCAGCCTTAGCCGCCGCAGGCGCCACTTTTAGCGATGTCGTTAAACTCAACTATTATGTGATGGATGCAACGCAATTACCCGCAGTACGCGAGGTGCGTGATCGCTTGGTCGGCCACGCACCCTCCCGCAAGCACGGCCATCGAAGTCAGACGCCTTTTTCGGGAAGACTACCTCATCGAGGTCGAAGCGATCGCCGTTGTCCCCGAATGAGGCACCGCATGCCATAGTGCTTAACACGTCGTTTTCATTGCCATTGTTAACTGCAATGTTAGAATACCTTTGCGTTCATTGACAGGAGTTCGCCGAGCCCGCCCACCACCGACCTTCATTCGCTCCGTCCGTTAGACTCCGGTTTGCGTAAAATATCCCTGCAACTACTTAAGAATCATATGATTACAAAACAAAGGATGCCTGCAAAAAACACCCCGAGGGTAGGCCCCAAGCGCCGTATTCGCGCGATGAGTTACGATCGACAAAACGATCACCGGCGCACGCGTCGACCGCTGCACCTTGCTTGACCTACACTAACCCGGTGTCTAGAATAGAGTATTCACCTATGAATGTGCTGCAATGTCCTGCCATGCAAATTGACTTTGTGTCGGCCCAGCGGATGCTCGCTGGGCTGAATCGTTTTTCTGGAGCAACGTTGAGGTGCAGAGATTTAACGAAACCATCGCGAGCGACGCTGGGGAAAATGCCGCTAACCAAGTGCTTCTAGGACGAACCATAGGACAATGATTGACGGACCCATTCCTGAAGGATTGACGTTTGATGATGTGCTGCTCGTCCCTGGGAGATCAGCGGTTCTGCCGAGCGAGGTAGACACCCGTACCTGTTTGACCAAGAAAATCTCGCTCAATATTCCTTTGGTTTCGGCGGCCATGGACACGGTCACGGAATCGCGCCTGGCAATCGCCATCGCGCGCCAAGGTGGATTGGGACTGATTCACCGCAACATGTCCATCGAGCGCCAGGCAGAAGAAGTTGACCGCGTCAAGCGCTCGGAAAGCGGGATGATAGTGGATCCGGTCACGATCTCCCCCGACCTTTCGCTCCGACAGGCGCTCGAGATCATGAACAAGTACCGCATTTCGGGACTGCCGGTAACCCGGGGCGCGCAACTCGCCGGCATTCTCACCAACCGCGACCTGCGCTTTGAAAAAAATCATGATCAGCCCGTGAGCGCGGTCATGACCAAAGACAATCTGGTTACCGTTCCCGTTGGCACCACGCTCGAGGAAGCCGAGCGAATACTCCAAAGGCACCGCATCGAAAAACTTCTTGTAGTGGACAAGGATTTCAATCTCAAAGGTTTGATCACGGTCAAAGACATTCAAAAAAAGCTCGAGTTCCCTCGCTCCGCCAAGGATGAACGCGGGCGCTTGCGAGTGGGCGCGGCTATCGGTGCCACTGGCGATTTTCTCGAACGCGCTGCTGAGCTTTCGCGCGTGAGTACTGATCTCCTGGCCGTCGATACGGCTCACGGTCACTCATCGCGCGTGATGGATGCCGTTAAAGCCCTAAAAAAGCGTTTGCCCGAAATGCAGGTGATCGCTGGAAATGTTGCAACCTTTGAAGGCGCTCGCGATCTCATCTCTCTCGGAATCGATGGTCTCAAGGTTGGCATTGGTCCCGGATCGATTTGTACAACGCGCGTGGTTACCGGCTTTGGAGTGCCGCAAATCACCGCCATCACCGATGCATCGCGTGCCGCCAAAGGTACCGGCGTCCCGGTGATCGCGGATGGCGGAATCAAATTTTCCGGCGACATCTCGAAGGCCATCGCTGCGGGCGCATCCGTGGTCATGATCGGGAGTCTTTTCGCTGGAACTGAAGAATCTCCCGGCGAAACGATTCTCTATCAGGGTCGTACGTTTAAGTCTTATCGCGGCATGGGTTCCTCCGGCGCCATGGAAGCGGGCTCGGCCGATCGGTATGCTCAGGAAACCGCCGAGCGCGGTAAGTCTGTGCCCGAAGGTGTCGAAGGCCGCGTTAGTCACAAGGGCTCGCTTGGCGGTCTCGTTGAGCAGCTCGTTGGCGGCTTACGCAGCGGCATGGGATATTGTGGGGTGTCGACCCTTAAAGACTTACAGGAGCACGGCCGCTTCATTCGTATTACCTCGGCGGGTCTTCGCGAAAGCCACGTTCATGACGTCATCATTACGAAAGAGGCTCCGAATTACCGCATCGAATAACCCAGCACTCCCTTTTGCCCTGAAACTACTTCGATGACTTCACCTCATTCCAGACGGCTGCCCGAAGGCCCGCGGTAAATGCGCTGGTTGCGAAACTGGGGTCCAGTTCTCGCCTGGGCCGGTTGTATTTGGTTACTTTCAACCGATCACTTTTCCTCGGCGGCGACTGGAAGAGTTATTGGGCCGGTTTTGTCTTGGCTATTTCCATCGGCTTCCGAGGAAACATTGAAGCTGTTGCATGCCCTGATCCGCAAGGCCGCGCACTTGGTAGAGTATTTTGTTTTTAGCTTGCTGGTGTTCCGCGGAATACGCGGCGATCGCCGCGGGTGGCGGCTTTCGTGGTCGCTGGAAACCGTGTTCCTCGCCGCCATTTATGCCACTCTCGATGAGATACACCAGGCATTTGAGTCCGATCGCACTTCATCGATGTATGATTCGCTCCTTGATACTGCTGGGGCTGCCGCCGCGCAGCTGCTGCTCTCGGCATTCGCCTGGCGCCAGACCCGAAGGCAGGTGCGGAGCGCCGCATAGTTCATAGTTCGAGCAGGTGAGCAGTTTACTGCGAAAAATAATATTCACATTTCTTGGAGAGAGGAAACAACATGCGCGGCAACTACTCCTGGACGTTTTTGCTGCTGACGTGCGCACCGGCGGCGGCCATCGCGCAAGCCAGCGCAACCGCAACTGTGCAGTACGAATTGCGCTTTGGAAAACCGAATACTCATTTGCTCGAGGTCGTCATCAAGGTCACAGGCATTACCACAGCCACTGCGGATTTTTCTTTGCCGGCATGGTCACCTGGCGCGTACCGTATCGTGGACTATGCCAAAAACGTACAAGAGTTTAGCGCCGCATCTACCAAAGGGCCATCTTTGCCCTGGCACAAGATCGACAAACAGACATGGCGCATTGAGCTCGGAGACGCGCACGAGGCAGTCATTCATTACAAAGTATTTGGCGACACGCTTTCTGACACTACCATTCAATACGATGAGCATCATGCCCACATTTCCGGCCCCGCGCTGTGGATGTATTTCGTCGGCGCAAAACAACTCGCAGTCCAAGTCAAGATCAACGCGCCCTCTGGCTGGCGTGTGGCCACTGGAATGGAACGAATCGACGACACAACGTTTGCATCTCCGGACTATGACACATTTGTGGACGCCCCTCTCGAAATCGGTGATTTCGCGGAAAGAACGTTTACCACCCTGGGCACAACCTACCACGTGGTCGTGCACGATGAGATGGGCCACACCGACTTCACGAAGTTCACAGAAGATACCAAAAGGCTTGTCGAAACCGTAGTTCCGATGTATCCAGGCGCCACCGGTCGACACGCGGCACCCTTCGCCCACTACTGGTTTTTATTCCACATTGCACCGGAGTCCCTCGGTGGCCTCGAGCATTTGAACTCCACACAGATTAATTTTCCGAGCGACTGGTCGAGCATGGTCCCGACCAACCAACTAGGCGCTGGAGGAGCGCGATACGGCAGTGATTACACGCTGAAGCTCTTTGTCACCGCTCACGAGTTTTATCACGCTTGGAACGTGAAGCGACTGCGTCCTCGACCCCTTGGACCTTTCGATTACACACGCGAAGTTTATACGCCGTCGCTTTGGATTTCCGAAGGGTTGACCAGCTATTACGGTGAGTTGGCAGTCGAACGCGCAGGCCTCGAATCGCCTCAGGCCTATCTGGATTCGATAGCGCAGCTCATTAGCAGCTTTGAAGCAGAGACGGGACGCCACGAACGCAGTATTGAAGACACGAGTTGGGATACTTGGTTCGTTGGCGGAAGTTCGCGAGGACAGATGGCCACAAACCTGAACAATACGAATTATTCGTATTACGACGGCGGGCAGGTACTCGGGCATCTTCTTGACTTCGCTATCCGTGAGGCCACCAACAATCAAAAAACGCTGGATGACTGGATGCGCCTGCTGTACCAACGTTACGCTTTGCCGAAACCTGGCTTTGAGCCTGGGGAAGCCGTGCGTGCGGCGTCGGAGATTACCGGCAAAGATATGTCTGACTTCTTTCGCCGCTATGCCAGCGGCAAAGAACCCTTGCCATACGAGACTTATTTCACGCTCGGCGGAATCCATGTCGACAAAAAAATGAATCCGCAGCGTCCCTGGATTGGTCTGAGTCACAAGAAAGGGGATGGCGGCAAAGCTGAAATCGCGAGTCTTATTCCTGGAGGCCCGGCTGAGAGCTATGGCCTCACCAGCGGGGATTTGGTTGTCGCTATAAACGGGCTGGCAGTTACAGAAGATGATTTTGCCACGGCCGTGGGCTCCGCAAAGCCCGGCGAAGCTCTGAAGTTTACGATTGTTCGTAGCGGCAATTTGCGCGAAATTACGGTCAAGCCGGCTTCCTATCCCTATGCAACCTACGCACTCACGCCAGTAGAACACCCCAATGATTTACAAAAGCGAATTTACCAGAGCTGGCTTGGAGTTCACTAAACGGATGGGAATCCATGGACCTCGGTAGCAGAAATCATCGCGGCCGACTGAACCGTGCAAGCTGCCGCGGTGGAGCCTTGAACCAAGATGCTTGTCACGCGTTTAGCGACAAGCGGTTCGCATTCAAAGCATCTCAAAAAAACAACCCGTCGCACCCTGCGCGACGGGTTTGTGATTTTTGCGGCGAAGACCGGAAGGTCTCTAGGATTTGGCTTCCGACTTCTCCTCAGGTTCTGCCGTCTCTTTTCTGTCTCGTTTATCTTTCTTTTCTTTTTTCTTTAGCTCCGAGCCCAACAGCTCGAGGATAGCAACTTTGGCGCCATCGCCGACTCGCCAGCCTGCGGCAATGATTCGCGTGTAGCCGCCCGCACGATCCGCAAAACGCGGCGCGATATCCCGGAAAAGTTTCTGCGTAGCTGCCGGAGTCATTAGGTAGGCGGCCGCTTGCCTGCGCGTGTGCAGCGTGTCTTTTTTGCCGAGGGTAATCATTTGCTCGACCAGGGGCCGCGCTGCTTTGGCGCGAGTGAGAGTCGTCGTGATGCGTTCTCGCTCGATGACGTTGGTGACCAGGTTGCGCAACGTCGCACGGCGATGCGCGGGATTGCGTCCGAGTTTGCTGCCCGAATTGAGATGTCGCATGGCCGTTTTTCCAGCGGCTTAGAGGCCGGCGGTTTCCTCCGGGGTAGTAAGCGAAGTCTGGCTCGGAAGCGGCGGCCAAATGATGCGGCTATGCTCATCAAATTTCATTCCGAGGCCGAGACCCATTTTGTGCAGAATTTCTTTGATTTCATTGAGTGATTTGCGGCCGAAGTTTTTGGTCTTCAGCATCTCGTTTTCACTCTTCTGCACGAGTTCGCGAATCGTCTGGATATTGGCATTCTTCAAGCAATTATAAGATCGCACTGAAAGCTCGAGCTCTTCGACCGAGCGATCCAGGTGTTCGACGCGCGGATCATTGTAGGCTTCAATGGGAGCCTCAGGCAGCTCCGGCTGCTCTTCGAAATTAATGAAGATACTCATGTGATCCTTCACTAGTTTCGACGCCAATCCGATAGCGTCCTGCGGGGTGATCGCTCCATTGGTCCAGACTTCCATCGAGAGCTTTTCGTAGTCCGTCATCTGGCCGAGGCGAGCGGCTTCCACGGCGTAATTGACTTTGCGCACCGGCGAATGAACCGAATCTACCGGAATGTAGCCGATGGGCAGATCCTCGTCGAAGTTGCGGTCGGCAGCCACATAACCGCGGCCATTTTTTACGCGCATTTCGAGCTGGAGCTTGCCGCCCTCGCTGACCGTCGCGATATAGACGGCTTTATCGAGGACTGCGAAGTCCGCATCTTCTTCGATCATCGCCGAGGTAACGACGCCGGGATTTTCGACGTTGAGATAAATCGTCTTGGGCAGGTCATGGTTCAGTTTAAGCGGCACCTGCTTGAGATTGAGGATGATGTCGGTCGCATCTTCGACGACGCCGGGAATCGACGAAAACTCATGAAGCACGCCTTCGATTTTGACGGCGGTAATGGCTGCGCCTTCAATCGAGCTGAGCAATGCACGGCGGAGCGAATTGCCAACCGTCGTTCCCCAGCCGCGCTCGAAAGGTTGCGCCGAGAATTTGCCGAATTTATCGGTTAGCGATTCGAGTTCTGCTGCTAAGCGCTTTGGTTTCTGAAAGCCTTTCCACATATGTTCGTTTCCTCCTCCCCGGTAGCGGGGCAGAAATTCGTTTCTAAAAACTCGGGAATCCGCGCTTACTTTGAATACAACTCGACGATAAGCTGTTCATTAAATGGCGGAGTTTGCACATCTTCGCGTTTAGGCATAGCCACGACGCGGGCCTTAAAATTTTCACGGTCAATCTCCAACCACGGCACGGTGTTCTGGCTTTGCGCAACGTTGCGCGCCTCGAGTACCATAGCATTCTGATGCATTCTATCTTTTAGCGTAATTTCTTCCCCAACGCTCACCAGGTACGACGGAATATTCACTTTCTCCCCGTTGACGCGAATGTGTCCGTGCAGAATAATTTGCCGGGCCTGAGCGCGGGAGGAAGCCAAACCGATTCGGCTGACCACGTTATCCAGCCGCCGTTCGAGCATGATGATCAGATTCTCCCCAGTGGGCCCTTTGGCTCGACCGGCTTTCTCGACATAGGTGCGGAACTGGCGCTCGAGGAGGCCGTAGGTGCGCTTGACCTTTTGCTTTTCACGCAACTGTAAGCCGTAGCCAGCAATCTTGGGCCGCCGCGCCTGACCATGCTGGCCGGGCACGTAAGTTCGCTTCTCGACCGCGCACTTCTCGGTAAAACAGCGCAATCCCTTTAAGAATAATTTTTGGGTTTCCCGGCGGCAGAGCCGGCAAACCGATTCACGATGTCTTGCCAATTGCTTTTCTCCTTTGTTGCGACTTCAATGCCGCGACTTCCATCCCCGGCCAAGCGTCTTGCGACCAGAAAACCATTATACCCGTCGACGTTTGGCTGGCCGGCAACCATTGTGCGGTATGGGCGTAACGTCCTTGATATGCACAATGTGCAATCCAACCGATGACAACGCGCGGACCGCAGATTCGCGTCCGGAGCCCGGACCTTTGACACGCACCTCGACAGACTTGACGCCGTACTGGTCACGCGCAACTCCCGCAGCTGCCATAGAAGCCTGCTGGGCAGCGTAGGGTGTACCCTTGCGGGAACCCTTGAACCCAATGGAACCTGCTGAGGACCAGCACAGGGCGTGACCTGTGGGGTCGGTAATCGTGACGATGGTGTTGTTGAAGGTCGCTTGCACAAACACCACGCCATGCGGCACCACGCGCCGCTCGCGTTTCTTTTTGAATTCTTTCTTGCGCTTGGTTGTCTTTGCCGGCCCTGCGGCTTCGCCTGCTGCGGCTTGTTTTTCCTTGGCCACTCGCTGCTCCGTTTCAGTTTTGTGTTGTGCGAGCCGCCTCAGCGACCCGCCGGTTAGCAACTCAAACCCTTTTCTACGCTACCCCTTCTTACCCGTAATCTTCTTCTTAGCTGCCACGGCACCCTTCCGTGGACCCTTGCGGGTGCGCGCGTTGGTGTGCGTGCGCTGGCCGCGAACCGGGAGATTCCTGCGGTGCCGCAGGCCGCGATAACACTGAATCTCGATGAGCCGGCGAATATTCATCTGGACCTCTTTGCGGAGATCCCCTTCCACGCGACCCTCGGCTTCGATGGCCTGACGAAGGCCGTTAATCTCTTCTTCCGTGAGATCCTTAATTTTTTTGGTGGGCTCAACACTGGCCTTGGCACACAGCGAACGAGCGCGAGCCAATCCGATCCCATAGATCGAAGTCAATCCGATCCAAAGTCTCTTCTGCGGCGGAAGATCCACACCTGCGATACGTGCCATGCTGGCTCCTTATCCCTGCCTTTGCTTGTGTTTGGGGTTGGCGCAAATCACCCGGACCACACCGCGCCTGTGGATGACCTTGCACTTATCACAAATCTTTTTCACCGACGCACGTACTTTCATGACTGCCTCTCTTTTGCGGCCTGGGCCGAGCGACTCTTTTATTTGTAGCGGTACACAATCCGGCCCCGAGTTAGATCGTAAGGCGACAGCTCGACTGCGACCTTATCGCCGGCCAGGATGCGAATAAAGTTTTTGCGCATCTTTCCGGAAATGTGCGCGAGAACTTGATGCTTGTTCTCAAGCTCGACCCGGAACATCGCGTTCGGCAGAGGCTCGATGACCGTGGCCATCACCTCGATGGCGTCCTCTTTGGGGTTGCCTGAATCAGCCTTCTTTTTATCGTCTACCGGACGTCTCGCCATACGCTCCTAAAACCTGTTTACCAGGATGCACCGCTTAATTCCCGCGGTCGCGTCAAAATCCAAGGCCCGTTGGCGGTGACCGCAACGGTATGCTCGAAATGTGCCGAGGGACTACTGTCCGCGGTTACCGCGGTCCATTCGTCGAGCATGCGAACATCGTGCGCTCCGGCATTGACCATCGGCTCGACTGCCAGAACCAAGCCTTCCACCAGGCGCAATCCGCGCCCCGGCTCGCCGTAATTCGGCAAATTGGGCTCGTCATGCATCTTCGTGCCGATCCCGTGACCCACAAACTCGCGCACGACTGAAAAACCCTGCGGCTCAACCCAGGTCTGCACGGCCGCGGAAACATCGCCAAGCCGGTTCCCCGGACGCATCTTGTCGATGGCGCGATCGAGCGCTTCGCGCGTAACGCGCAGGAGCTTTTCAACCTGCGGATCGACTTTGCCCACCGGAACGGTAACCGCCGAGTCAGCAAAGTAGCCATCGAGCTCAACACCAAAATCAATCGAAATGATGTCCCCTTCCTTGAGGCGCCGTTCAGTCGACGGAATACCGTGCACGATCTCCTGATTAATGGACGTGCACAGGGTGCACGGATAGCCGCGATACCCTTTGAAGGCCGCACGGCCAGGGTGCTTGGCCATGCGCTCTACCGCGACCTTTTCCAGATCCATGGTACTTAACCCGGGACGCACCATGTCTCGCAAGGCACTCAGAACATCCCAGACAATCAGGCCGGCGCGATGCATTTTTGCCAGCTCATCCGCCGATTTCAATTGAATGGGCATTGCCTCACTGCATCCCTCGCAAGACTCCCAACACGCGCTGCGTTACCGCTTCAACCGGGCCTAAGGCGTCAACATCCTGCAGGTAGCCCTGGTTGCGATAAAACGATACGAGCGGCTGGGTCTGTCGTTCATAAGCGGCCAGCCGTGGCGCGATAATTTCCTCCTGATCATCCGGGCGGGCAATCAATTCACCGCCATCATTGTCGCAACGACCAGCCACTTTAGGGGGGCGATCATGAATATTATAAATCTCGCCGCCCACTTTGCACATCCGCCTACCAGTAAGGCGCTGCAGGAGCTGGTTACGATCAACCACGAAGTGCACAACCCTCGGCCCGTTCATCCCTCGCGCATGGAGGATGTCGGCCAAACGCTCGGCCTGGGGCAACGTTCGCGGAAATCCGTCCAGAACGAAGCCGCTTGCACTATCAGGGCGGGTGATGCGCTGCTCAAGCATCTGGAGAACCAATGCGTCGGGCACCAAATCGCCGCGAGCCATGATCGGCTTGGCCTGCTGCCCCAGTGCCGTCCCATGGTCAACATGCTCGCGAAACATGTCGCCCGTCGAGAGGTGCGGAACGCCAAGAAGCCGCGCCACCAACTTGGCTTGCGTCCCCTTGCCAGCCCCAGGGGGACCTATGAAAATTACAGCGCGCCCCGGACCTCGCGTCCCGGACGCGGCAAAATCACCCATACCGCCGGCCCCGCATTCGCCCTTTTTTGGCAAATCCCTCGTAGTGGCGCATGACCAGCTGTGCTTCAATCTGCTGGACAGTGTCCATGGCTACGCCGACCACGATGAGAAGCGAGGTGCCGCCAAAATAAAATGCGACGTTGAGACCTTCAAGAATAAAGCGTGGCGCGTGAGCGTCAAACCAAGGTCCGACGAGCCACAAATGATTCAGCTTAATGCCCGCGATCATCCATTCCGGCAGCAAGCAAACCAGGGCCAGATAAACACCACCGACAAAGGTGAGCCGCCGTAGGATTCGGCTGATATGCTCAGAGGTGTTCCGGCCAGGACGAATGCCAGGAATAAATCCTCCGTTCTTGCGCATGTTGTCGGCGAGCTCGGTGGGATTGAACACAATTCCCACATAGAAAAACGCAAAAAGAATGATCAGGGCGACGTAAATAAAAGTGTAAAGCGGTTCTCCCCAGCGGAGAAGGTTGGCAAATTTTTCGACGAACTGGTATTTACGCTGGAACATCAAAGCGAGCGTGCCCGGGAAGGTTAGAAGGGAACTTGCAAAGATCGGGGGAATCACCCCGCCGGAATTGACGCGTAGCGGGAGATAGGTCATCTGTCCGCCCATCACGCGGCGCCCGACAACGCGCTTGGCATATTGCACGGGAATACGCCGCTGGCCCCCCTCAACGAAAACGATGAAGGCCACCACCGCGATCATAAGCGCGACAAGAAGAATCAGCGCCAGCCCGGTGTACCCTCCCCACGCACCAGTCTTGGCCTTCTCGTAGAGGTCACCGACGGCGCGCGGCAAACCGACCACGATGCCGACAAAAATGATGAGTGACATACCATTACCAATGCCGCGCTCGGTAATTTGCTCACCGAGCCACATGATAAAGGCTGTGCCGGTGGTTAGCGTAAGCATGGTCATCAAGACAAAGCCCAGACCAGGGTGATACACGAGCGATTGGCCACCCTGCTCGGTGCGTTGCAGCATGTACGCTATCGAAAGGGATTGCACCGTGGCCAGCAGTACGGTCAGATAACGCGTGTATTGCGTGATTTTGCGCCGACCGAGCTCGCCTTCTTTTTGCAGGCGCTCGAGATACGGAAATACGACGGTCATCAGTTGCAGGATGATCGAGGCGGTAATGTACGGCATGATACCGAGGGCGAAAATGGTCACGCGGCGAAGGTTGCCGCCGCTAAAAAGGTCGATAATGCCCAGCACGGAGCCTTTGCTCTGCTCAAAAAGCTGTTGCAGGAGCTGGGTGTTGATGCCCGGCGTGGGAATGTGCGCACCGATGCGATAGACCGCCAGCAGCGCCAGGGTAAACAGAATTCGGCGCCGCAGCTCCGGTATCCGGAAAATATTACTGATGGTTGTGAACAGGCGGTTCATGGCAGGATTTCGAAAGCGCCTCCGGCAGCGGTAATCTTTTCTTGCGCCGACTTGCTGAAGCTGTGCGCGCGCACCGTCAAACCGGTCGTCAACTCACCATCGCCCAGGACTTTGATGCCGCCGGTAGCGCGCCGAACCAGACCGTGAGCTCGAAGCATTTCCGGGGTCACGATTTCTCCAGTCTCGAAGACGTTCAGCGACTCAACATTGATGACCGAAAACTCGCGCGAGAAAAGGTTGTGAAACCCGCGCTTGGGGATGCGGCGATGCAGAGGCATCTGGCCGCCCTCAAAGCCCTCGCGACGCGAATACCCCTTGCGCGATTTCTGACCTTTGTTGCCCTTGCCGGCGGTCTTCCCGAGCTTAGACCCGATACCCCGGCCGACGCGAACGCGGCGATGACGCGAGCCGCGCGGAGGACGCAAATTGGATAAATTGACAGCCATGAGTTTCTCTCTTTGCCTCTATTGTTCAGAGGCGATTTCTCGTTTCTTTTCGTGCAGGGTGCCGTGCGGCTTCTCGCCCTTTAGCCGTCCTTTTTCCTGTGCCGCTTCCTGGACTTCGACGAGATGCCGCACTTTAAGGATCATTCCGCGCGTTGCCGCGTTGTCTTCGCGCTCGACAACTTGCTGCATGCGGCGGAAACCCAGACCGCGAATCGTCTGCCGCATACCGCGGGGGCACCCAATGAAGCTGACCACCCATTTAATCTTGAGCGTGCCGGTTCCCGATTTCTTGGCCCCGCCGGCGGAAGATTTTGTTTCTGCGGTCATGCGTTCACCTGTCATTTAATTCTTGCCAGTCATTTCTTCGACCTGCTTTGAGCGTGTCTCCGCTACCTTGCTAGCTTCTTTCAAGCTCAACAGTGCCGCGAAGGTGGCTTTAACCACATTGTGCGGATTCGATGTCCCGATCGATTTCGTTAGCACGTTGGAGATTCCCGCGACTTGCATTACTTTGCGAACAGGACCTCCGGCGATCACTCCGGTGCCTTCGGAGGCGGGCTTCAGCAAGACCTGCGCAGAACCGAAATAGCCAATCGCTACGTGGGGTATGCTTGAACCCTTGAGGTTGAACTTCACTAGATTTTTCTTGGCCTGCTCGATGCCTTTCTTGATGGCCATGGGAACCTCACGCGCCTTGCCCATGCCAAATCCGGCGCGCCCTTGTTGGTCGCCCACCACGACAAGCGCGGAAAAACTCAAGTTCTTGCCACCCTTAACGACCTTGGTAACTCGATTGATCGCGACAACGTCGTCCTTTAAATTCGCTGCGCTAACGTCCAAAATCCTCCGCTGGGACAAAGTTTCTTTGAGGTGATGTTTAGACATGCCTTAAAATTTCAACCCCGCTTCCCGAGCCGCGTCGGCAAGAGCCTTGACGCGGCCGTGGTACTTGTATCCGCCCCGATCAAAAACCACCAATTCAATTTTTGCGGCGCGGGCACGCTCGGCGATTGCTTGGCCGATGGCCTTCGCCGCAGCCAGGTTACCACCGCCCTTAAGATTCTTGCGCGTTTCGCCGTCCAGGGAACTCGCCGAGGCCAGCGTGCGGCCGGAGCGGTCGTCAATCACCTGGGCGTAAATATGCCCGAGCGAGCGATAGACGCACAGGCGCGGCCGCTCCGGCGTGCCGATCACGCGCGTGCGCACACGGCTGTGAATTTTGCGGCGGTGCGCATCCCGCGACATTCTTCGAACCGTTGCCGTAGCCACGTTCCTGCTCCTCTGCGGTTAGGCGGTCGCTTTCGCGCCAGCCTTGCCGGCCTTTTTCTTCAGGCGCTCGCCGGACACGCGAATGCCTTTTTGCTTGTAGGGGTCGGGTGGACGCAAACTGCGAAGGTCCGCAGCCACTTGACCAACCAAGCGCTTATCCGCACCGCTGACGACAAGGTGCGTCTGCTTCTCGACAGCAATCGCGATCCCTTCGGGAATTCGAAACTCGATAGGATGCGAATATCCAAGGCTGAAATTTACGGCTTTGCCTTTGAGTTCGGCGCGATAGCCGACGCCCACTATGTCCAAATCTTTCTTGAAGCCTTCGGTTACTCCACGAACGGCGTTGGCAACCAGAGCCCGGGCCAGGCCGTGCAGCGCGCGATGCTCTTCAGTGTCGCGAAGGGCAGTCAGCACTCCTTCTTTCTGCTCGAAGCGAATGCCGCCGGGAAGCGGCACGGTCATCTTGCCCTTGGGCCCCTGTACATCCACGGCGCCCGGATGCAACGCCACCTTAACACCAGCGGGTAACGGAATTGGCTTTCGTCCAATACGTGACATGTGTTTCGCCTAAACCTCGGTTCCCGGATTCTTGTTGATAAAACGTTTCTACCAAACCTCGCAAAGCAATTCGCCGCCAACACGCGCTTTACGCGCGGCGCGTCCGGTCATAAGCCCGCTCGGAGTGGTCAAAATGTTGATGCCCAGGCCCCCCACAACGGGACGAATCTCCGATACGCCAAGATAGCGGCGGCTGCCAGGCCTCGAAATACGCTTCAGCCCGGTAATCACGCTGCGGCGATCCGGCGTGTACTTGAGAAACACACGGAGTGTCTTGCGGACTTTGTTTTCCTCGACGAGCTTAAAGGTCGAGATGTAGCCCTCCTCTTTCAGGATGCGGGCGATCTCGGTTTTCATTTTTGACGCGGGCACATCGACGCGCGCATGTTTGGCACGAGCGGCGTTGCGAATCCGTGTCAGCAAATCAGCAATGGGATCAGTCTGCATTGTTCCTATCCTTACCAGCTGGCCTTGGTCACGCCAGGAATTTCGCCCTTGAGCGCCAAACCGCGGAAGCAGATGCGGCACATTTCAAACTTGCGGATAAAGCCGCGCGGGCGGCCGCACAGACGGCAACGGTTGCGAACGCGCACCTTGAATTTCGGTTTGCGACGCATCTTGGCGAATTGACTGGTTCGGGCCATTGGTTCTCCTCGGTTTCTGCAGTTGCCATACCTGTTAGGTGCGGAGCGGAACGCCCAGCAGCTTCAACAGCTCGCGGCCCTCTTCGTCGTTTCGCGCGGTCGTAGTCATGGTGATATTCATTCCCTTGATCTTGTCGACACGCGTGTAATCGATTTCCGGAAACACGAGCTGGTCTTTCAAACCCAAAGTGTAATTGCCGCGTCCGTCGAAGGCGTTGGGCGGCAGGCCCCGAAAGTCGCGCACACGTGGAAGAACGACGTTGCACAAGCGATCGAGAAATTCATACATGCGGTCGCCGCGAAGCGTGACGCAACATCCGATAGGCATACCTTTGCGAATCTTAAAATTCGCGATGGATTTTTTCGCGCGCGTCACCACAGCCTTCTGGCCGGTGATCTGGCCAAGCTCGGCTACGGCCACATCCAGCAGCTTGACGTTTTGGCTGGCCTCGCCTAATCCGATATTGATCACAACTTTGGCCACTTTGGGCACGGCCATCGGATTCTTCCACCCAAAGCGCTTCATCAACGCGGGGACCACGTCGGTGCGGTAGCGTTCATGCATTCGGCTCATCATTGTTTCGTGTTCTCTTGTCTCGTGTTCTCGGCCATGTCTTCCTGCTTACTTCTCGAGCGTCGCGCCGCACCGGCGACAAGCGCGTGCTTTGGTGCCATCGGGCAGAATGGAATGGCCGAGGCGCGTATGTTTGTTGCACGAAGGGCAAACTAGCAAGACATTGGAGATCGCAAGCGAGCCTTCGCGCTCGGCAATGCCTCCCTTAATGTTCTTCGCCGGGTTGGGGCGAGTGTGCCGCTTGATCATGCTGGCGTGCTCGACCGTCACCGAATTCTTATAAGGATTCACCGATAGCACGCGGCCGGTCTTGCCGCGGTCGCGCCCGCTCATGACGCGGACTTGATCGCCCTTACGAATACTGACGGTGTGACGAATGGTTTGTTTCTTTCTCATCGCTTACCACACTTCCGGAGCCAGAGAAACGATCTTGGCAAATTTTTTTTCACGCAGCTCGCGTGCCACCGGCCCGAATACCCGGGTACCCACCGGCTCGCCGGTTTCGTTGATGAGCACTGCAGCATTATCGTCAAACCGGATGTACGTGCCGTCCTTACGCCGATGCTCTTTGCGCATGCGCACCACCACGGCGCGAACTACCTTACCCTGCTTAATCTGACTATCCGGCGCCGCCTCCTTAACCGAAGCGGTGATAATGTCGCCAAGGCCAGCCTTGAGGCCGGCATCCCCACCGAGCGGATGAATGCACATCAGCTGGCGCGCACCGGAATTGTCGGCTACGGTCAGCCAGGTTCGCATCTGAATCATGGCAGTGGCTCCAATTCCTTATCCGTTCGCATGGCTATTCCACGGTCGTGCGTCGCGCGACCACTTCCACCAGGCGCCAGCGCTTCAATTTCGACATGGGACGCGTCTCGACGATTCGCACCGTATCGCCCGGACGCGCTTCACGCTGCTCGTCATGAGCGTAAAATTTCTTCGAGACCCTCATCACGCGGTGGTACAGGCGATGCTGTACCAACCGAACAACCTCGACCACGATTGTCTTTTGCATCTTGGCGCTCGTGACGCGGCCAATTTTTTCCTGCCGCACGTGCCGTTCCGCCGGGGCGGGTAACGTTTTGGGGGCTTCAGTTTCCATAATCCTTCCTCAAATTGCTGACTTAACCCGCCTTCTTCAACTCGCGCTCGCGCAAGAGAGTTTTGATGCGCGCCAAATCTTTGCGGGCCAGCCGCAGGCGCTTAAGCGCTTCTGCCTGGCCGGTGGTCAACTGAAAGCGCAGGCGAAAGATCTGCTCGGAGAGCTCCCGCTGCTGGACTTCCAGTTCTTTGACATCGGTGTCCCGCAATCTCTCGATTCGCCGTGGCATCTCTAGAAACTCCCTGCACGCGTAACAAATTTTGTCGGGATGGGCAGCTTGTGCGCGGCTAATTGCATAGCCTCTTTGGCCGTGGCCAAATCCACGCCAGCCATCTCAAACATCACCCTTCCCGGCTTCACAGGAGCCACCCAACGCTCCGGAGCGCCTTTACCTTTACCCATGCGGGTTTCCGCCGGCTTCTTGGTGAAAGGCTTATCCGGAAAAATACGGATCCATAATTTGCCGCCGCGTTTGATGAAACGCGTGATCGCCACGCGCGAAGCTTCGATCTGGCGATCGGTAATCCAGGCAGCTTCCATGGCCTTCAAACCATATTCACCAAAGGAAAGCTCACCACCGCGCCATGCCTTACCGCAACGCCGACCGCGCTGTTGCTTGCGGTACTTTACTTTTTTGGGCATCAACATAATCGTTTGCCTGGACTTGTTCCCTTCAGTTCACCAGTCTACGCAGCGGGCTTTTCGGTTTTCTGGCTGCGCTCAGGAATTTTTTCACCCTGATAGATCCAGCATTTTACGCCAATCACTCCGTAGGTGGTGTACGCCTGCGCAAAACCGAAATCAATATCGGCGCGCAACGTCTGCAAAGGCAAGCGCCCTTGCAAATACCACTCCTTGCGAGCGATTTCCGCGCCGTTGAGGCGCCCCCCGACACGAACCTTAATTCCTTTACAGCCGAAGCGCAGCGCCGAGTCCACCGCTTTGCGCATGGCGCGGCGAAACGCTACGCGCTTCTCGAGCTGCAATGAAATGGATTCCGCGACCAACTGGGCATCCAGCTCCGGACGATGCACTTCCTGAATATCAATATGCACTTCGCGCTTGGTGCGCTTCTGCACATCGGTTTTCAGTTTGTCGATCTCCGCGCCTTTGCGGCCGATGATGATACCGGGACGCGCCGTATAAATTCGCACCACCAGCTTGTTGGCGGCCCGCTCGATATCAATCGAATTGACCCCTGCGGACTTCAGGCGATCCTTCAATTGCCGGCGAAGTAACACATCTTCGTGCAGCAGGTTGGCATAGTCACGGTTGGCGAACCAACGCGACTTCCAAGTCTTGTTGTAACCCAGGCGAAATCCGTACGGATGTGTTTTCTGCCCCAATTCTTTCCTCCTACTTCTTGGGCTTCTTAGATTTAACTGGCGATTTTTTAGTCGCCAGCGCCTTCCGAGCCTTGCGCACTGCCCCACGCACGCCGGTATGCGCTTGGGCCTCGGCGGCCTCGGCGGCGACGCGCTCCTGCGCGGCCACGTGATGTTCGGCTACACCGACTACAATGTGGCTGGTGCGCTTTACGTACCGGAACGCGCGGCCCATTGGTGCGGGGCGCAAGCGTTTCCAGCGCGAGCCTTCATTCACAAACGCGCGGGAAACGAAGAGCTCGTCAACATCAAGTGCGGCGCCAGCGTCTTCAGCTTTGCGCTCGGCATTAGCGATTGCGCTCCGCAAGACTTTCTCAACGTCGCGCGCGGCGCGCTTGGGCGTGAAGCGCAAAATGTGCAACGCGCTTTCGGCACGCTGCCCGCGAATCAAATCAACCACCAGGCGTACTTTCTGCGGTGACATACGCACGTGTTTCGCCATGGCATGCGCTTCAATTGACGGTGTCGCAAGAACAGTGTTTGCCATCGGTTAGGCCTTCGGCGCGGGTGCGCCCGCGCCGCCTCCCGCCGGTCCCGGTGCTCCCGCGCCAGGTGCCGGGGCTACGCCGGCAGCCCGCTCGAGCGCGGCCTTCACCGCGTGACCTTTAAACGTGCGCGTCGGCGAAAACTCACCAAGCTTGTGACCAACCATCTGCTCAGTAACATACACGGGAATGAATTTTCTTCCGTTATGTACTGCGATGGTATGACCCACCATGTCGGGCACAATCGTCGACCGCCGTGACCAGGTCTTTACCACTTTTTTCTCGTTGCGCGAATTAAGCGCTTCCAGTTTTTGCTGCAAGTGGCCGTCTACAAACGGCCCCTTCTTCAAAGAACGTGCCATTGACTCTCCTACTCCTCAATGCGCCGCAGCTTGATCCACTGGGCGCGACGCACTTTACGAAACCCGCGCACCGGCCCCGGAACGCGATGCGACAACGGACAAAAAGGACAAACAAACCGCGTGCCCTGAGCATTCGGCGTTTTTTCCACGGTTACCGACCAGCCGGGCTTGCACAGCCGGTAAAGCACCACTTGCGGCGGAGCCGGTGCCACGCGAGCGGCGGGCTTTGCCGCCTTTGCCGCCTTCGCCGGAACGCGCTTAGCCACCACCTTGCGCGCGCGCCCGCTACGCCGGGATGATGTTCGAGTTGTTCGTGACGCTCTCATGAACCTGCCCCTAAGTCCCCTTACGCCTTGCGCCGCTGAACAATGGCCTTGTCAGTCCGGCGATTTCTGCGCGTCTTCGCGCCAAGAGTTGGAAAACCCCACGGCGTTTGCGGATGGTTGCCCTTCACGCGCCCTTCACCGCCGCCGTGCGGATGATCGACCGGATTCATTGCCACGCCGCGGACCGTGGGCCGCTTGCCATGCCAGCGCGTGCGGCCAGCCTTGCCATAGGTGACGTTCTCATGATCCAAATTGCCGATCTGGCCGATCGTGGCCATGCAATCGACAGCAAACTTGCGCACCTCACCGGAAGGCAGCTTGATGAGCGCGACGTCCCCTTCTTTACTGAGCAGCTGCGCCGCCCCACCGGCAGAGCGAACCACTTGCGCGCCTTTCCCAGGGTATAGCTCGAGGTTGTGGACCATCGTGCCGGGCGGAATATGGCGAATCAACAACGCGTTCCCGGGAAGAATATCTGCGCCCTCACCGGTCTGCACAGTCATGCCCACTTGCAGCCCCACAGGATGCAGGATGTAGCGTTTTTCGCCGTCGGCATAATGCAGCAGCGCCAGACGAGCGGAGCGATTGGGGTCGTATTCAATTGCCGCGACTTTCGCCGGAATACCTTTTTTATCCCGCCGGAAATCCACTGTCCGATATTGTTTTTTGTGGCCCCCACCGCGGTGCCACGACGTGATTTCACCATGCGAATTGCGTCCACCGGTGCGCTTCTTGGGCTCCAGGAGCGATTTCTCCGGCGTCTCTTTCGTGATTTCGCTCTTATCGAGCATGGTCACGAAACGCCGCGACGCGGTATATGGGTTAAAACTTTTTAGTGCCATAGTGCCCTCGTACCTAGTCGCTCACAAAGTATCGGCGTACTCAATCATTTTTTCGCCAGGCGCCAGCTTCACGTAAGCCTTTTTCCAGTCCCGGCGATACCCTTCGGCGCGGCCGCGGCGGCGAAATTTTCCGTGAAAATTTGCGGTGCGCACGCCGTCAACCTTCACTTTAAAAATTTTCTGTACAGCTTCTTTGATCTGCGTCTTGGAAGCCGCCACAGCAACCTCAAAGACGACCGTGTGCTGGGTCTCTTTCACGCCGAGACCTTTTTCGGTGATGATCGGGCGGCGAATGATCTGAAAAGCGGTGATCGCCATAACTTATTCCTTTTCTTTCTTTTTGCCGGATTTGGGCGCCGCTTTTTTCTTACCCGGCGTCTTTTTGCCACCGGAGGTTTTTCGTGCCGCTGCCGCCTTTTTCTTTGCCGGGGCCTCGGGCCTTTCGATCGCTGGCGCTGGGGCAATGGTTTCGATCAACTCCGCGGGCTCGGGCCGAACCGCGGCAAGCGTAGTTCCGAGCCGTACCGCAACATCTTTCGAAACGATTAAGTGGTCATGGCGAAGCAAGTCGTAAGCCTGCAGCGCAGCAGGGCGAACCAACTTTACCCCTTCAAGATTGCGGCTGGCCAAATCCAAGTTGCGATTTTCGCCATGCACAACCAGCAATGCGGTGCGTGCATCCTTGCCCAATCGCCCGAGCGAAAGGCGCAAAGCTTTGGTCTTGTGCGAATCGAGCTCCCATCCATCAATGACCGTGAGCTTCTGCTCGGCCAGCTTCGCAGATAGCGCCGAGCGCAGCGCGCCCAAAACAACCTTGTGCGGCAGACGATAGGAATAATCCCTCGGCTGTGGACCGTGAACGGTTCCGCCCTTGCGCCAAAGGGACGAGCGAATCGAACCCACACGGGCGCGGCCGGTACCCTTTTGCTTCCAAAGCTTGCGACCGGCACCGCTGACTTCGCCACGTCCCTTGGTCTTGTGCGTGCCTGCGCGCTGACCAGCAAGATACCAGCGCACCGTCTCATGCAGGAGGTGAGGATTCACCTTCGCGGAAAAAACCGCGTCGGCCAGCGCCACCTGCCCCACTTTCTTGCCTTCAAGATTCATCACATCTACGACCGGCATCGTCAGCTTCCTTTTGGACTGGTCTTCGGCGGACTGGTCTTCCGCGGGCGTGCTTGTCCTGTCTTCGCTCGATGGATCAAAATATAGGCTCCTGCCGGACCCGGGACTGACCCGCACACCAGAAGCAGATTTTCATCGGCATCAATTTTTACGACTTCCAGATTTTTCGCAGTCACTCGCTGGTTTCCCATGTGCCCGGGAAAGTGTTGCCCCGGCCAGACACGCGACGGAAATGAGCTGCCACCGATACCGCCCGGTGCGCGATGGAACATCGAGCCGTGGGTAGCGTCACCGCCGCGAAAGTGCCAGCGCTTAACGGCACCCTGAAAACCCTTCCCTTTGCTCACGCCGATGACGTCCACCAGCTCACCGGCCTGGAAGCGGTCAACAAGCACTCGGTCCCCGACTTTTGATTCGTCATCGGAAACTGCAAGGCGCACTTCGCGCAGCACGCGCATCGGCGCAACATCAGATTTCTTGAAATGGCCGGTCATCGCTTTGGTCAGTCTCTGCGGCTTGATGAACTCGACCAGTCCAAGCTGCACGGCGTCGTAGCCATCGATGTTTTTCGTGCGGCGCTGCACCACAACGCAGGGACCCGCCTGCAGGACCGTACACGGCTTCATCGTGCCGTCCGCGGCAAAGTATTGTGTCATTCCCAGCTTGATACCCAGAATTCCATCCACGGCCATCGCTTCGCTCTCTTCCGCCATTCGTTGCATTCCGTCGCTTGCTGCAAGCACTACTTTGCTGCGTGTCCGAAGGCCTTGATTTCCACATCTACGCCTGGGGGCAGATCGAGCTTCATCAATGCGTCCACCGTGTCCGGGGTAGGCTCGAGGATGTCGATCAAGCGCTTGTGCGTGCGCATCTCAAATTGCTCGCGAGATTTCTTGTCGACGTGCGGCGAGCGCAACACCGTCCAGCGATTAATGGTCGTGGGCAGCGGAATGGGTCCGGCCACGCCTGCGCCGGTGCGCCGAGCTGTGTCCACAATCTCCCGCGTGGACTGATCGAGAATGCGGTGGTCGTAGGCTTTCAAACGGATACGGATTTTGTCGCCTTGGCTCATAAGGTTATTCGATAATCTCGGTTACGGCGCCGGCGCCGACGGTGTGGCCGCCTTCGCGAATCGCGAAGCGCAGCCCCTTCTCGAGGGCTACCGGAGTAATCAAACTGATCTCCGCGCTGACGTTGTCTCCCGGCATCACCATCTCCACTCCCGATGGCAGCTTCACGTCACCAGTC